>AMZC01001173.1_pt1 | contig 28278 bp, 23 predicted proteins | sample 948551 | NCBI WGS metagenome assembly AMZC01 (sample SAMN01120625, study PRJNA171369) | bioreactor sludge metagenome | biome: sludge; isolation source: anaerobic thermophilic cellulolytic sludge from lab reactor | place: China: Hong Kong, Shek Wu Hui wastewater treatment plant | collected... | reverse complement strand
GAGGGCAAAAAGTGCATAACACGCTCTAGAACTGGCGCGACCATTCCTTCGGCCAGCGCTCGATCACGACCTTGGTCTGGGTGAAGAACTCGACCGCGTGACGACCCTGACCATGTAGCGTGCCGAAGAAGCTCGCCTTCCAGCCGCTGAAGGGGAAGAAGGCCATCGGCGCGGCAACGCCAATGTTGATGCCGATGTTGCCCGCCATGGCCTCGTAGCGGAACTTGCGGGCGGCAGCGCCGCTGCTGGTGAACAGGCAGGCCATGTTGCCATACTCGCCGCTGTTGACCAGGGCGATGGCTTCGTCCACAGTTTCCACATGCATCAGCCCCAGCACTGGCCCGAAGATTTCCGTGCGGGCGATAATGCCTCCTGGCGGCACCTCGTCCAGGATGGTGGGACGCAGGAAATTGCCGCGCTCGTAGCCGCGCACCACCACATCGCGCCCGTCCAGCAGCAGACGCGCCCCTTCCTGCACGCCCTGTTCGATCAGCCCTTCGATACGTTCCTTGCTCTTGGGCGAGATCACCGGACCCATGGTCACCCCCGGATCGAGACCGTAGCCTATCACCCGTTCTCTGGCGGCGGCGACAATGGCTTCGGTGAAGGGGCCGCGCGCCTGCCCAACCGTGACAGCCAGCGAGGCGGCCAGGCAACGCTGCCCGGCGTTACCGAAGGCGCTGTCGGCGGCGATGCGGATGGTCGTTTCCAGGTCGGCATCGGGCAGCACCACGATGGGATTCTTCGCGCCCCCCTGGGCCTGCACGCGCTTGCCGTTGGCCGAAGCACGGGCGTAGATGTGCCGCGCAACGGGTGTTGACCCCACGAAGCTGACAGCGCCGATGAGCGGATGATCCAGCAGGGCATTGACCGTGTCCGCTCCGCCGTTGATCAGGTTCACGACGCCGGGCGGAAAGCCGGCCTGCTCGATCAGCTCCATGGCCTTGTGCATAGTGATGGGGCAGCGCTCGGACGGCTTCACGATGACGGTGTTGCCGGTGGCGACGGCGTAGGGCAGGAACCAGAACGGGATCATGCCGGGGAAGTTGAACGGGGCGATGATCGCCGCCACGCCCACCGGCTGGCGGATCACGAACTCGTCTATGCCGCTGGCGATGTCTTCGGAGAACTCGCTCTGCATCAGCGTGGGAATGCCGCAGGCGACCTCGACGTTTTCGATGGCACGGCGCATTTCGCCCTTGGCCTCGGCGAACGTCTTGCCATTCTCGTTGGTGATCGAGCGCGAGAGGTCGTCAATATGCTCTTCCAGCAGGTTCTTGAGGCGGAACAGGTACTGCACCCGCTCTACGGGCGGAACTCGCCGCCAGGTGGCGAAGGCGGTTGCGGCAGCCTGCGCGGCCTGATCTACTTCTTCTGCCGGGGAGAGCGGGACGCGCGCCAGCACCTCCGCGGTAGCAGGGTTGTGCACATCGAGTAGCTGTTCGGACTGCGAGGGCCGCCAGGCCCCGTTGATGTAGTTGGCAAGCGTGGTCACGGTCATAACATCTTCTCCCTACGTCAATAAGAACGTCGTCTATAGCCCATGCCGGGCCGGGGTGTCGGGTGAGAAATCAGGGCTATTCTCTCTTAACTTCGCGGGGTCGTCAACCAGACGTGAGACGGAACGCCAGGCGGGGCGGGCACGATCGCCGCGAATCGAGCATACTTGGACAGAGGACAGCCTGTCGGAGTGTGAGGAAACAGCCATGGCAGATTTGTTAGTCAAGCTCTACGAACTACCGCCGCTGGAGCCGTCGTTGACGGCGCTGCAGGCGGAAGGAATTGCCGTGCGGCGCGCCCTGGCGGCGGAAAAGTATCTGGTGATCGCCTGGATCGGGCAGCACTTCTGGCCGCATTGGCAGAGTGAGTGCGAAGCCGCCTTCGGCCATCAGCCGGTCTCGTGCTTTGTGGCAGTGGGCGGCGGCGAGTTGCTGGGCTTCGCCTGCTACGACGTGACGCGCAAAGGTTTTTTCGGCCCGACAGGCGTGGCCGAAGCTGCGCGGGGACGTGGCATTGGCAAGGCGTTGTTGCTGATGTGTCTGCACAGCATGTGGATCGAAGGGTACGGCTACGCGATCATCGGCGGGGCAGGGCCAATTGACTTCTACCGGCAGGCGGTCGGGGCGATCGAAATCCCCGGCTCAACGCCAGGGGTATATCGCGGTCTGCTGGGCGTAGACGCGACCTGACCGGCCAGCCGCATGCTGCTTGAAACAGAGATTACGCGCATGACGTAGTAATTTTGTGGCGATATTGTGACTTAATTCTCTAACTTGACAATTTATATAATTTCATTCAAAAATTGTTTTCTGATCAATAGTGTTAATTGGTGGAGGTGCCATGCATCGTTGAGCCTGTCTTCCCCTTTGCGGCAGCGCTGGCCTCCGGGGCTGTATGGGCCTGCCGCTCACCTCCCATCCTCCTTCGCCATCAGAAAGGTTCACTATGACTTTCACCGATCGCAGCGATATCTATGGTGCAGTGCACGAGGAGGGCCTCAACCGTGTGGTACGGCACATCATGCGGCAGAGGCCCTCGCTCTTCAACTACGCGACGCCTTTCCTGGCCCAGCATCCGGACTTGTTGTGCGTGCCTGTCGTGGCCGCTCCAGAGGTCTTCGCGGCTGGCAACCCCCTGGTGACTGTGCAGCAACCGTTGCCCGTGCTGGCAGCGCCCCAGCCGATAGGGCTGAACTACTGCGTGCAGTTCACCGACATGGAGATTGACTTTCACGATTCCGACACGATCAAGTTGCCGCCGGAACTGGGCGAGCTACCCCCGCAGCGTTTCGCCTTGCGACTGAAGGGATGCTTCGGCCTGGGCTGCCTGCCGGACGACTACTACGCCGACCTGATCCCCATCGAGGAGGTGTTGGCTGTCGCTCAGGCCGGTAAGGACCTGTTCTCCCTCTCGCATGTGCCTGAACGTCAACCGCGTGACCCCATCGTCCTGCCTGTGCGCAAGCTGACCTGCTTCTGCCTGGAACTGTTCGCCGTGCTGCACTTCGAATGGGGCAAGATCGGGGCGGACGACTATCTGAAGGTGCGGCTGGATGGGCTGGAGATCGTAGACCTGCGGCCCGTGGAGATGGAAAACATCATCGAATGCTACGCCGAAGCAGTGTTGCGGCTGGGCATTCTGCCGCGCCTGAGCGTGAAGATCGAGAAGATGGTGCTGGACATCACCTCCGTGCTGCGTCAGCAAGGGATCGCCGTCGGCCAGCAGATTTCGCTGCAATCCGCGCCGGTGCCCGCCGCGGTGCCCAACAATCCCGCCATCGAAGACGATCAGCTCAAAGTGTTCGTCAACCTGGTCGTGACCCCCTAGGAGACAGCGCCATGGCACATCTGACCGTCGCCGTTTCTGAGGCGACTTTCATCCGTTCGTTCGATTTGCTCAAACGCAATTTCGTGTTCCAGGACTCCGACCTGCAGGATCATGGGGCGTTCACGCTGGGCTACGACGTGAAAATGCACCTGGAAGGCGGGCAGGTAGACCTGCGCGCCGACAACACGGTGCAGATCAAAGAACTCGATATCCGCTGGGACCGCCTGAAGGTGATCATCGGTCTGGACATCCCGGAGATTTGCGTGGGGGGCGGCTGCATCAACATGCCCTGGCCCATCCCGGACATCTGCCTGCCCAAGATATGCGTGTTCAGCGGCGATCCGGACGTGTCCATCTCGCCGGACTTCGCCAGCCTGGTGGCGCAGGAGATCAGCTTCACCGGCAGCCTGGCTGCGCGTTACTTCGATGCCAGCCTGCCTCTGCCTTCGCCCGATCCCTGCTCCCTGCTGCGCGTAGACCCGCTGCCGACCAGCAATCAGTGGCAGATTTTCCTCGATCCGCAGACGCTGGACATTGATCTGTTCGACTTTCCGGACATCGTCGGCAACCTGATCGAAAATGCACTGACCAGCGCGGTGACCGCGTTGATCCCCGGTGGCTGGGTGCGCGACCTGATCCTGGCCATCATCGGCGGGGTCGCCGACCTGATCCGCGCCATTCTGGACATTCCCGACGATATTCAGGAGTGGCTCAGCGATCTGTTCAACGTCAGTTTCGGGTTGCTGGACTTCATCGCCACGCTAGTGCTGGACTTCTTCGCCAGTTGCAACCCCCTCTACCGCATAGACGACCCCTTCGAGATTCTGCCTGCCGCCAGCGGGCTGATCCCGGTGCGCGTTCCCGTCCGCAACCTGAGCGTGCGCGTGGATGACCTCGAAATGGTGGTTCAGGCCGACGTAGGAGCGTAACCATGCCGCAGAAAAACGTATTGCTCAATCGGGCGATCTTCAGCGTGCGCCCCTACGAAAGCCGGGCGCTGACGGTGCTGACCACGCTCTTTCACCATTTCAGCGAGGCGGGCAGCTATGAGCTGTTCGTCCGGCGCGGCGGCGCGGTGATCTACCGCGCGGCGGTGCTGGTGGGCGAGGCGGGCGCGCAGCAACAGATCAACCTCGATCTGGCGACGCTGGCGCAGGAACGCCCCCGCGACTGCTGCGATCATGACGACGGGCCGCGCTATACCCTGGGCGTCAACAGCGTGATGGGGTTCTATGTGTCGCAGGGCACCGGCGCTTATTCGGTGGAAATCGCCCGCACGGAGCACAAGGAACGGCGCGCCCTCAACAGCGCTGAACTGATTCCGGCGGGCGATCTGTTCGCCGTGACGCTGGTGCGCCCTGGACTTTATCGCGCGGTAGAGGAACAGAGCGGGGCCGAAGCCCAGATTCGTGTGGCGCACCCCGATCCCAAGAGCTACCGCAAGGGCGAGGTGACGCTGATCACGTTCAGCGGCAAGGAGTTCAAGCCCAGGCGCGCCGAGATCGTCTCCGGTCATTCGGTGCTCTTTCGTTGCGAAGCGTCAGCGCGGATCCGCGTGGAACTGGTAGACGCCGCGGAGACTGGCACGCGCCCGAAGCCGGGGACGCGCTTCACCGTGCGCCGGTCGGGGCCTCCCGCTGCGCCCAAGAGCGAGAAGAAATCGTCTGGCTGATCCTTTGGGCAAACTGGAAACAGCAGGCCCCGACCGTTGTTGGCCGGGGCCTGTCTTTTGCCCCACTATCAGGCCGGGCTGGAATGGGCGGCGCGGTGCGCGGCGATCAGGTCGCGGTAGTAGAGGGCGCTGCGTTTGGGGATGCGTTCCAGCGTGGCGAAGTCCACGTAGACCAGGCCGAAGCGCATCCGGTATCCTTCGGCCCACTCGAAATTGTCCATCAGACTCCAGGCGAAATAGCCTTTGAGTGGGACGCCCTGCGCGATGGCCTGTTCGCATGCCTGGCAGTGCAACGCCAGATAGTGCTGGCGTTGCGGGTCTTCGACTACGCCGTCAACAGGCGGAGGATCGTCGTAGGCCGCGCCGTTCTCGGTGACGTAGATGGCGGGCGGGCCGTATTCGCGGGTCACGCGCACCAGGACATTGCACAGCCCTTCAGGATAGACTTCCCAGCCCATGGCCGTATGCGGCCTGCCATCCATGGGCACGGGCTGAGTGTTGAGCAGACCGTAGGGGCTGGCAGCGATCACGTTGCGCGAGTAGTAATTGATGCCCAGAAAATCGAGCGGGACTGCTGCCCGACTGACGCTCTCCAGATCGATCCCTGCCAGCGCAGTCCCCAACAGCTCCACTGTGTCCGCCGGATAGCATCCTTTGAAGACGGGATCGAAGAACCAGCGGTTGCGGAAACCATCCTCGCGCTGTGCCGCGGCGACATCATCCGGCTCGGACGACGCGGGCTGAATGTCCACTATGTCGAGGGTGATACCTACTCTGGCCTGCGGGACGTGTTGACGAATGACGGGCGCTGCTGCCCCATGCGCCAGCAACACGTGATGCGCCACCCGACAGGCGGCGGCCAGGTCGCGTTTGCCGGGGGCGTGTCTGCCATAGTAGTGGCCCACGAAGGCGATCACCCATGGCTCGTTGAGGGTGATCCAGTAGCGCACGCGGTCGCCCAGGCGGCGGGCCATCAAGGCGGCGTAATCGGCGAACCAGGCGATGCTGTCTGGGTTTTCCCAGCCGCCGCGATCCTGTAGCGCCTGAGGCAAATCCCAGTGATAGAGTGTGACGAATGGCTCGATGCCATGCGCCAGTAATTCGTCTACCAGCCGGTCGTAGAAATCCAATCCGGCGGGGTTGGTGGCGCCGGTGCCCTGGGGGATCACGCGCGGCCAGGAGATGGAAAAACGGTACGCCTGCAAGCCCAGGTGTGCCATCAACGCGACGTCCTGCTGGTAACGGTGATAGTGGTCGCAGGCCACGTCACCGGTGTCGCCGTTGAAGGTGTTGCCAGGTGTGTGCGAAAAGCGCGTCCAGATGCACTCGCCCCGGCCATCTTCCAGCGCCGCGCCTTCGATCTGATAGCTGGAGGTCGCTGCCCCCCATAGGAAATCATCTGGAAACCTCATAAGCGTCATTTCCCCTTTCAGGCGACCCACATGTCGAAAGTGAACAGCGTGACAAGCAGTCCCATGAGTAACAGGCTGGCCGTCGTCCAGGCCCGGTCGAAAACGACAGAGCGCCCCAGCCGACCGGCCTGAATGAACACTGAGGGCACCATGAGCACGTAGCGGATCAGGCTTTGCGGCGCGCCGCTGAAGGCGGTCATGGCCAGCACGGCCAGCCCGAACAGGGCCGGGCCAGGGTAGCGGCGCAGAGTCAGCAGGCAGGCGATGAGCGCCAGGCCCAGCGCGACGAACTCCAGGGCGTAGTAGACGCGCATCTGACTGACTGTGTCTGCCGAGCGCAGGCTCTCGATGGCTTTCTGCCAGCCCCAGCGGGTGCGCTCCCAGTCGGTCAGGCTGCGCCCGAACCAGTTGTCTTCTACCAGGTGAAACTGATCGCCCAGCGTCAGCCACCACAGGCCGAAGGACAGCGCGGGGAGCAGCAGGGTCAGCCCCAGGGCCAGTTCTCGCCGCGTGAACGGGCGCTGACGCAGCCTTTGCAGCCAGGCTATCCCCAGGGGAAGCAGCAGCAAGACGCCCGCACTGCGCACCCAGACGGCCAGAGCCGCCAGCAGCGCCGCCCACGTCAGCCGCCCGCGCGCACTGAGGGCCAGCGCGCCAAAGGCCAGGGCCACGAACAGCCCTTCGGAATAGACCTGCGCCAGGAAGAATCCCGACGGGAAGATCAGCAGATAGAAGGCGGTGCGCAGACCGCCGTCCGCTCCCAGTTCATCGCGCACCAGGTCATGGAGTGCGATCAGGCCGCCCAGCGTCCCCAGCAGCGCCACGAACACGCCCGCCAGGGTTGCCGTGGCGATGTCGTTGAGGGCGAACAAGGCCCGGAGCGGCAGGCTGACCGCCCGCATCATCAGCGGGTAGAGGGGGAAGAAGGCGTAATTCATGGACAGCGGGCGCTGTCCGGGAATCTGCACCAGGCGCACTGCCGGGTCGTCGTAGCCGACTACGGCAATGGACAGGTAGAACTCAGAATCCCATGACACGTGCCGGTTCATGAACGGCTCGATCAGATAAGGCTTGTCATGCTGACTGGTGCGTCCGGTCTCGCGCGGCGTCCATTCCAGGGCGTAATCGGGGCGCTTTGGCTCCATGCGCGCCTCGACCAGGTTCTGGAAGCCGATCAGAATGACGGCCCAAGCCAGCCACATGCTGCACAACAGGGTGAGACTGCGCCGATCGAGTCGCATAGGCCGCTCAGCGAGTGATGGGAATGAGATACAGGGTGACGGATTGACCGGGCACGCTCAGGGGGCCGTCGCGCAGGTCGAGATCATCCAGGCGCTCGGCTCTGTGTTCTGCATCCAGCCGCCAGACTTCTGCCGGTCCGGTCATGGTCGCGCCGTCCAACGTCAGTGGGTATGCTTGCGGTTCGTCGCCCAGGTTGACGACCATCACCGTCAACACCCCGTCCTGGCGCAGCGCGGCGTAGAGGGACAGGTCGTGGATGGACGAGGCCGCGTAGACCAGTTCCGTCCCGAAGCGCTGATAGAGCTGATAGGTGTAGTAGGTGGGGCGGACTTCGTAGCTGCCCAGCAACCCCCACCCGCCGCGGCTGGGATTGCTCTGGAAGTCGAAGTAACCGACGATGAAGGCTCCATCGCGGATCAGGCGGCCCAGCACGTCGGCCCACCAGATGGCATTGTAGAGCGAGTCCGGCGTGGCCTCACCGCCGATGCTCTTGCTCCAGTGCGAGTTGGCCTCGGTGATGGCGACGGGCAGGTCCTCGCGGCCCGTCGTCTCGCGAATGACAGCGCGCAGGGCGGGCAGGATGCGGCTCCATTCCGGCGCGTTCTGACGCAGGTCGTCAATGGTGGTGACGGGATTGGCCATGCTGCGCGGGAAGGGGTAGCGGTGCACAGCCACGATGTCTACCAGGTCACCGTTGGCCCGCAGGAACTCGCGTACCCAGTCGCGGCCCAGGCTATCGCGCGGATCGGTGGCCGGGTTGCCGCTGTACTGCGAGGTATCCGGCCCGATCAACAGGATGGTGGGGTCAACGGCCAGCATGGCTTCGGCAATGGCACGCCATTGGCGGTTGTGATCTTCGGTGGTGTAGTCATCGAACAGGTTCGGCTCGTTGCCGATGGCCCAGTAGCGCACGTGATAGCCGCGCTCGATGTTGGTGTAGCGCACCAGTTCGGCGGCGGCTTCGGGCGTGCCCCCCTCCAACCGCACGCTGATGCTCGGCTCGGCCCCCAGTTGGCGGGCCAGCTTGATGAACATGTCAATATGGAAATGCTGGAGATTGTTCAGGTCACCCCAGCGCCCGCCGGGGAAGCGCAGGAAGCGTATGCCGGACTGTTGCGCTTCGTCGGCCAGGTCGAGAGGGACGGTCTGTAGGGGGCCGTAATTCGCGCCATAGACGTAGGGGCTGATTGGCCCCAGGGAGCGGTTGACGTCTATGTAAAGCGCGGGTTCTCCCTGTGCGCCGACTGCGCTCACCAGCGCCAGCAGGGGGCAGAGCAACAGGATCACCGCTCGTTTCATCGCGCTTTCCCTCCCCCATCGTGCAGCGCCTGCCGGTAGCGCTGATACAGCCGTATGGCATGCTCATTAGGGGCGCGATAGTACTCGTCGGCGTTGATGTCCAGTTCCAGTTGCTGGCGGGCGGGGAGCACCCGTGGCTGTGTGGCGGCAAATTCTTTGATCACCTGGGCGTGTGGCTTGAGCGTGCCGTCGGGGCGCACCAGCCCGAAGAAACGCTCGTGACGCGACTCGGCGCAGGGAGGCCGGTCCCACAGCTCTGGTGCGTAATCGGCGAAGCACCACAACATGGCTCCTGTCGCGCCGACATCGAGCAGACGCGGCAACACAGCGCGCACGTATTCCGCCAGGTCTTCTTCGGACGCCATGAACTGTCGCTGCGGCTGACCGTAGCCCGTCCACTCCCACGTCTGCGAGGGCTGGCCAGGGGCTGCCGTGCACCCGCCCCATTCTTCCATCAAGGTAGGTTTGCCGCACAACGCCGTGACCAGAGCGCAGGTGTAGGGCACCAGGTCAGGGTCGAGCGGGTGCCGCGCCCAGGGAGTGTACATGGGGTAGGTGTGCATCACGGCTACGTCGGTCTCGGCGTAGACCTGATCGACGCGGAAGCCGTTGTCGGTGGTCAGGCTGGCCATGTGCAGCCCACAGGTGACCGGATGGGCGTCGTCCAGCTCTTTGATCACGGCGGTCATATGGCGCACCCAGGCACGACCAGCCTCGGCGTTGGGCGGCCAGGCGAACAGGTCTGGCTCGTTGCCCAGGTTCCACATCCAGATCGCCGGGTGATCTTTGCACGCGCCGACGACCGTGCGCAGCAACAGGCGCTCCGCGTCCAGGGCGACGACATCGGTGAACGGGTTGCGATAGTGGCTGGCGACGACCCTGCCCCCGCTGACGACCTGGCGAATGCCCGGCGCGGCGGGCGCGGCGGAAGAGTCCAGCAGCCAGCGCGGTGCCCAGTTGGGGCCGCTCATGTGACCGGTGAAGAAGGTGACATCGAGCTTCAACCCGTTGTCGGCAGCCGTATCGCAGACGGTGATCAGATGATCCAGGCACGCCGGGGAGACCGTATCGGGGGTCGGCTGCCAGTCGTCCCACAGCAGGAAGATGCGCACCACGTCCAGCCCCAGGCTGGCAATGATGGAGAATTCCTCGGCCACCTCGCCGGGATCGAAGTCCCCCCACCAGGTCATGGCCTTGCGGCGCGGCCAGTAGTTGACGCCCAGCACGAATCGGTCGGCCATCGGCTACTTCTCCACTCCGGTGATGACCACGCCTCGCATGAAGAAGCGCTGCGCCGCGAAGAAGAGCGCTACAGGCAGAATCAGCCCCAGCAGGGCGGTGGCCTGGATGAGATGCGGCTGCTGATCGTAGATGAAGTTGAAGCGCTGAATCCCAACGGTGATGGGCTGTAGCTCCGGCTTGCCCAGCAGGTAGATCAACGGCTCGAAGTAGTCGTTCCAGGCGTACACGAAATGGAACAGGCCGACGGCTATCAACACCGGATAGGACTGTGGAATGATGATCGAGCGCAGGACGCGGAATGGCCCCGCGCCGTCAATCATCGCCGCCTCGTCCATCTCGCGCGGCAGGGTCAGGAAGTATTGCCGCAGCAGGAAGACGTTGTATGCGTTGGCGAAGAAGTGCGGCACGATCAGCGGCAACCAGGTTCCCGTCCAGTGAATGCGCGAGAAGAAGGCATAGGTGGGCACCAGCGTCACTTGCTTGGGCAGGATGATCGTCCCGATCAGCACCATGAAGAGGACCCGCTTGCCGGGGATGGGAAAGCGGGAAAAGGCATAGGCGACACAGGTAGACGACAGCAGCGTGCCGATCATGCCGGTCACGGCGATGATCAGCGTGTTGCGGAAGAGCAGGGGGAAGTTAATGCCTTCCCAGGCAGTCTTGAAGTTGCCGGTGCGCGGGCTGAACTTCATCACCGGTTGCAGCGTGCGCCAGCGCCCTTCCCAGACGATGGGGCCGGCTTCGGGGTGATCGGGATCAATGAAGGTCGAGGTACGCCGCCCGGCGTCGAGCAGCGCCAGCTCGCGCGTGCCATCTTCCAGGGGCACCTTGTAAAGGTCGAGGTCGCGCGTCAACAGGGTGGGGCTGACGCCTTCTACCACGCGCCCGCCAACGATCGCGGTAGTGCCGGTGAGGGAGATCGGTTCGTCGGGCTGCGCAATGTTGACGAAGGTGCTCTGCCCGGAGACCTCGTTGCGACCGATCAGCGCCCACTGCTGCGTCTCGCCTTCTATCGTCACTTCGTAGACCTCGCGCGTTGCACCGTCGTATTCGAAGGTGGGATAGCGGTAACGCACCGGATCCAGCGGGAGGATCGATCCCTTGGCGCTGCGCACGATCTGTTCTTTGTCCTTGAACGCAGTGACGAAGCCATAGGCAAACGGCGTCAGAAAGGCCGACAGCAGCATGAAGGCGAACAATGTGACCAGCGAGACCGCCGTGAATCTGCGCAGTTGCCTGGTGAAATACGGAGAGGCAAGGACCGATCGGGCGTAGGCTGTTTGTGTGGCCATCTCAGAACGTCTCCCCTGCCGCATAGTAGACCCAGTAGCGAGCGCTCAGGAAGAGTAGCAGCGTCGCAGCGAAGGCCATGGCGAACAGCAGCCAGGCCAGCGTCGCGCCATAGCCCATGTCCTGGAAGGTGAATGCTGTCTTGTAGAGATGGATGTTGAAGAACATCGTCGCTCCGGCAGGGTTGCCCGTGCCGGACTTGAGGATGTAGGGAATTTCGAAGTAGCGGAACAGCCCGATCACGCTCAGCACCAGGTTGTAGAAGATGACCGGCGAGATCATGGGCAGGGTGATATAGCGGAACGAACTCAGCCAGCCCGCCCCGTCAACGCGCGCCGCCTCGTAGAGTTCGGTGGGCACGCCCTGCATGGCTGCCAGGGTGTAGAGCATGGCGTTGCCGATGCCCCACAGACCGATGATGTTGAGCGCCGGGTAAATCCAGGTGGTGCTGTTCAGCCAGTCGGGGCCTTTGAGGCCCAGAAATTCCTCCAGGATGCGGTTGAACCAGCCGGTTTCGGGGTTCAGCACGCCCGACCAGATGTAAACTGCCGAGACTACCGGAACAATATAGGGCATGTAGAACAGGGTCCGAAAGAGACTCTTGCCCAGCAGATGCCTGGAATTGAGCAGCGACGCCAATCCAATCGGCAGGCTGATAGCCAGCGGCAACGCGATCAGCGAGAACTTGATCGTCGCCCACAGCGATTCGCGCACGCGCGGGTCGGTGTGCAGGCGGGCGTAGTTGTCCAGGCCGACAAACTGAATATCTTCAGGGTGAGTCAGTTGAAAGTTGGTGAAAGAGAACAGCAGCGAGGCGATCATCGGCAACGCGGTGAAGGCAAAGAAGCCAAAGATCCAGGGCGAGAGGAAAATCCAGCCCCAGGTCTGCTGTTGGCGCTGCAACGAACGGCTCTTGCGGCTGACAAGTTTTTCTTGGACTGAGGTGGTTTCGCCTGCGGTCATAGCGGGGTCTGCTCCCTAGCACGGGCGTACACGCCGGACGACGAGAGAAGGGGGGTGGGGGACAACGGCGGAGCGCGCTGCCCCCCACCGGCGTGAGCGAGTCTGGTGGCGCGCTACTTCACTTCGTCGAAGACGGCCTGCAAGTCGGCAACCAGCTTGTCGAGTTCGGCGTCCATATCCAGACCGGGCGTGCTGCCATAGAGCGTGACGAAGTTCCTCAGCAGATCCTGGGCCTTGTTGAAGTTGGGCATCCAGGATTCGTGGCTGGGGATGTCCGGATAGTTGAGGCTATCCATCACCACCTGCCAGTTGACGCCCTGGGTGTACTTCTGATTCAGGTTCTCGAAGAAGGCAGCGCGATCCGCCTCACGGGCGGGCATGCCGCCGTAGACCGAGAGCAGATCGAGCGACGCTTCGCCGATCAGGTAGGTGAGCACCTCAAAGGCCGCTTCCGGATTCTTGCTGGTCTTGAGGATACGGAAGGTGTCCGCGTGCAGCTTGGCCGTCACCTTGCCATTGTACGACGGGATGGCCGCGGCCTGCCATTCGGTGTCGGCGATGCAGCAGGTGTACCACAGGTGCGTGGTCGCCATCGCCACATTGCCGGAGGCGAAGGGGTTGCCCGCGCCGAGCAGGTCACTGCCGACCTGCGCATCGTTGGGCATGAAGTGATCTTTCCAGATGCCGTCATAGATCCACTTCCAGGCGGTGCGGAAATGCTCTGGCATGACCGCGTTGCCCTGACCATCGTAGACATGACCAGCGCCGAACAGGGTCGGGACGCCGAGCGGATCGCTCCACTGAATGGTGAAGCCCCACTGCACAATGTTCTCCGGGTCGAATTCCGGTTCGGTGGCGTCGTAGCCGTTGGCGTCCACGGTCAGTTGCATGGCGACTTCGCGCAGCTTGTCCATATCCCAGGGGTCGCCGTCGGCATAGGGTTCGCCATAGGCGGCGGGAGGATAGGGCAGCCCGGCTTCGTCGAACAGGGCAGGGCGATACCACAGGAACGAGGGGAAGGTAGCGAAGGGCAGGCCCACCAACCCTTCCGGCGTGCGGTAGAAGTCCACGGCGGCCTGCGGGAACTGACTGAGGTCGTAGCCGGTCTTCTCCACCAGCGGCTCCAGGTCGAGCCAGTTGCCGGCGAAGGCATTCGCTCCCGTGTTGCCCACGGGACCGACGATGTCTGGGCTATCGCCGGAAGCGATCAGGGTGCTGAGGGTGTCGCGGGCCACATCGTAGTCGGCGACGACGATCTCCAGCTCGATATCATCGTGGGTGGCATTGAACTGCTCGACCACCTTGTTCTGCATTTCCTGCTGTTCGGGTTGGCCGCCGGTGCCCAGGCCGATGAACCAGACGACCTTGACGGGTTGTTGAGCGCTGGTTGGGAGCGCTCCCACCACAAAGACGAACACCAAAACCAGGGCTGGGATCAGCCGCAACGCTTTACGAGACATTTTTGAGAAACCTCCTGCCTGAAAACCTCGGACGATCTAGTCGGACGAACGGATGGACTCTTGCGCCAGATGGCGTTACGTCGTTAAGAATATGGGCAGTTGACGACGAGCGTGAGTGCGATCTCTTTGCTACCAATCACTGCATAGGCCATTGCTCCTTCCAGGTTGCACGTCAGGTTCAGGTCGTGCTCTTGCTCGCACCGCAGGACTGACGGATGACCAATTGGGTGGGCAGCAGTATCTGTTGCGGCCCATGTAGCGAGCCTTCGATCAGGCGGATCAGTAACTCTGCCGCGCGAGCACCCTTTTCCTCGATGGGTTGCCGGACAGTGGTCAGCGGGGGGGTAACCTGTGTGGCGGTGGCCAGGTCGTCGAAGCCTACCACGGCCACGTCGTCGGGCACGCATACGCCCGCTTCCTGCATCGCCAGCAACGCGCCGCGCGCGGTGATATCGCTGGCCGCAAAGAGGGCATCTACCCGCTGCTCCAACAGACGCTTCATGCCCTCGTAGCCGGAGCGATGGGTGAAATCGCCTTCCACGATCAGGGCCGGGTCGAGGGGGAGACCGGCTTCATACAGGGCGCGGCGATACCCTTCCAGGCGATCGCGCCCGTCCGGAATGGCCAGTTTGCCAGTGATGGTGCCGATGCGCCGCCGTCCCAGGCGGATCAGGTGTGTCACCGCCTGTTGCGCCGCTGCGATGTTGTCCACACTGACGTAGCTGATGCGGTCGCGGTGCCGCTCGGCGCGCTCCACCATCACGAAGGGGGTATCGGTGCGCAGGAAGTGTTCGATCAGAGGATCATCACTGGGAGCAGAGGCCAGGATCACCCCGTCCATCAAGCGATTGCGCTCGATGCGCTTGTAGAAGCGCTCCTCGTCCTGATCCGACTGCCCCAACCAGAGCAACATGGCGTAGTCGTGCTGATTGGCGACGCGCGACACGCCCTGCAACAGGGTGGGGAAGTAGTAGGCATCTTCGAAGACGACGGCGGGAATCTGAGGGATGACGACGCCGATAACCTGTGTGCGTTGTGTCACCAGGGCGCGGGCGGCGGGATTGGGCGCAAATCCTTCTGCCTCGATGACTTCCAGCACGCGCTGACGGGTCTGAGCGCTGACGTTGGGCGAATTGTTGATGACGCGCGAGACTGTGGATCGCGAGACACCAGCCTTGGCGGCGATATCTTCCAGATTCAGCGAGCGGTTATTGCCAGGGCGAAAGGGCGTCATCAACTGAGACCCTCAAGAAAGAACTCTACGAGCGCCGTCATGGGAGCGCTCCCAATAAGTTGATTTCATTATAGGGTATAATTCAACGGGCTGTCAAGTACCTGGCTGTGCCGGGTGCTTGCCCCCTCAACGCGCCTGGCGCTGTGAGCATGGGTCGCGGACACGCACAGCGCCAGGCTATCTTTGCTCTGCACCCGACCGTTGGGCAAGGTGGAGCCAGAGGAGTCAGCCAATCTCGACCGCGCTGAAGAACGCCCTGGCCGGGCCAACGGCAGTGGCCGGACCGGCAATTTCGAAAGACCCCCGGACGCGGATGTCTTCCGACGAACTGCCGATCATGACCTCTACGGTGCCCGGCTCGATCACAAACTCCTGGCAACGGTTGTAGAAGCCCAGCAGGCTAACGGGCAGGTGAAAGGTGACGCGCTTTGTTTCGCCAGGGGCCAGGGTGAGGCGCGCGAAGCCTTTCAGCTCCTTGACCGGGCGGGTTACGCTTGCTACCGGAATGCGTGTGTATAGCTGCACGACTTCATCGCCAGGCCGATCACCGCTGTTGGTGACGGTCACGCCGACGGTCACGGTGTCACTGGCGCGCACCTGCGCGGGCGCGATGGTCAGATCGCCGTAGCTGAAGCAGGTGTAGCTGAGACCATGCCCGAAGGGGTACAGGGGCCTGGTGCTCAGTTCCACATAGTCGCCTTTCCAGTGCGAACGTCCCCCAGAGACCTTGTGATTGTAGTACACCGGCACCTGTCCCACTGCGCGGGGGACGGAGATCGGCAGCTTGCCGCCGGGGGTATGATCGCCGAAGAGCACGTCGGCGATGGCGTTCGCCCCTTCTTCGCCGGGCAGCCAGGCGTGCAGCACAGCGGGGATGTGTTCGGCGATCCAGGGCAGGGCCAGCGGTCGCCCATCTACGAGCACCACCACGACGGGCGTGCCTGTCTCGTAGATGGCCTGCACCAGTTCTTGCTGCACTCCAGGCAGGCCGAGGTCGGCGCGGTCGCGCCCCTCGCCGCAGGTGCAGTCGTCGGTCAGGCCGGACTTGCCGCCCAGCACCAGCACGGCAACTTCTGCCTGCCGGGCGGCGGCCACTGCCTCGGCGAATCCTTCGCGCGAGTCGCCCTGCACGTCGCATCCTCTGGCATAGTACACCTGCGTCTGTGGAGATACCTTGCGCCGGATGCCTTCCAGCACGCTGATCATCGGCACCCAGTGTTCGACCAGGTCCACCCTGTCGGGCAACGGCTGTCCGAAGGGGTTGCTGTGCGCGGTGGCGATGAGCGACTCGATGTGCGCAATGTAGGCATAGTCGCCCACCAGGTTGCGCACGCTGTCGGCGTTGGGGCCGATGACGGCGATGGAAGCCAGGTCTTTGCGCAGCGGTAACAGGCTGCCTTCGTTCTTGAGCAGCACAATGGACTTCTGCGCCAGCGAACGCGCCAGCGTGCGCTGATCGGGCGTGTCGAAAACCTGCACAGCCCGGTCTGCGTCCACGTAGGGATGCTCGAACAACCCCAGCAGGAACTTGGTTCTCAGCACGCGCCGCACAGCGGCATCAATCAGGTCTTCGCTGACCGTGCCCGCGCGTACTGCCTGCAGCAGGGGAGTACCAAAGCAGTCTGTGCTGGGCAGCTCGATGTCAATGCCCGCGCTGAGCGCCAGCGCCGCCGCCTCCTGCTTGTTGCGCGCGACATGATGGTAACTGTGCAGTTGATCTACGGCGAAGTAGTCGGAGACGACCAGGCCGTCGAAGCCGAATTGCCCCCGCAACAGGTCGTTGAACAGTTCGCCCGCCGCGCCGCAGGGGACGCCATCGAGTTCATGGTAGGCGTTCATCACCGACCACAGGCCGGCTTCTTTGATGGCCGCTTCGAAGGGGGCGACGAAGACTTCGAGCAGTTCGCGGCGCGGGATGTGGGCCGGTGCCCAGTTCAGCCCGCCTTCGGAGTTGCCGTAGCCGACGAAGTGCTTGCCGGTGGCGACAATCCCTTCGCGCAGGCTGTGACCCTGCAAACCCTTGATGTAGGCCGTTCCCAGCCGGGCCACCAGATAGGGGTCTTCGCCGAATGTCTCTTCGACGCGCCCCCAGCGCGGATCGCGCGTCACGTCGAGCACAGGAGCCAATGCCTGATGAGCGCCCACCGCGCGCATCTGTTCGCGAATGATCTGGCCCATTTGCTCCACCGCCTGCGGGTCCCAGGTGCTGGCAATGCCGATGGCCTGCGGAAAACACGTCGCGCCCAGGGCCATGTAGCCTGCACAGCTTTCTTCGTGCACCATGGCCGGAATGCCCAGCCGCGTCTCGCGGATCAGAAACGACTGAATGGTGTTGGCCAGTTCGGCGCTATCCTTCGGCCCCAGATTGCTCGCACCGCCGATGCGGGTGATCTGCCCGATGCCCTGGCTCAGCAATTGGCGTGCTTTGGGCAGGGAGAAGCGCTGATTTTCCAGCAACTCGAAGACCCACCGGCTGCCCAGTTGCGCGCACTTTTCTTCCAGCGTCATCCGTGCCAGCAGATCGCTGACGCGCTCCTCGACCGGGCGTGCCGGGTCCTGGTAGGGCAACCTGCTGCCAGTTGCTTGCGACACGTGAGATTCCTCCTGTAGATAGGTCTCCTCAACGCACCCCCACGTTGAGGACGCTGCGAAAGCCTGCTCCGGCTGTCTGCTGCTTCAGGAACAGCGCTTCCTGAGGGACTGCGCACCTTCAGTCCGCAGGAGCGTAGATGCGGAACTGTCCGCTCAGGTGGAGCAGGCTCATCATGTACAACAGGCCGCTATAGTACCGCCACTGACCGGTGGGCAGCGGCGTGTTCCAGAATTCTTCGATGAATTCCCAGGCGATCGGCTCCGTGGCAGCCAAGCTGGCGACCGCATTGGTGGCGACCAGCCCCTCCGAATGCCAGGGCGACAACGCTTCGCTGCCGTCAATCGGGTATTTGTCGGAGTATCTGCCTATTCCCTGCTTGTAGAAGAAAGCCTGCAGGCGGTTGCTCTGCTCGATTTGCCAGGGGTCGGCGGCGAACCAGGCGTAATCCACGGCCACGTTCATCCCCACGCGCCAGGCATCCGCATAGAAGTACTCACCGTAGTTGCTGAGGGCGTAAGGCTCACCCTCGAACGTGGTGTAATTGGCCATCAGGCCAGTCTCTGGGTGAGCGGCCTTGCGCAGGAAGGCGCGGCTGGCAGTTGCCGCTTCTGCCCAGAAGTCATTGTCTTCGTCCGCCCAGCGCGCCCATAGCTCATAGTAGTGGGGCAGGTGATACGATGGGTCGGTGAACGTGCTTTCGCGGCCAAAGCTCGGTACGAAGACCACCAGCTTGTTTTCGCGGTTGAACATGTTGGTCGAACCCGTGCGGGGGTCGTCTTCTTTGTGCAGCATGGTGTGCAGGATGGCGTTGGCTTCGGCCTGATAGTTGAAGATTCCCTCCCCATTGCCCCAGCGGCCCGCCGCAAAGAATAGCGCCATCACAAACCATTCCTCGCCATCGGAGGCGGGATTCTGGTCAATCTTGGTGCCATCGGGGCGGCAGTGCCAGGCGAAGTAGCCTGCGTACGCGCCACTCTCGTTGTACATGTACGTCTTGGCCCACTTCCACAGCCGGTCGAATTCCTCTTTCCTGTCCAGTTGGACGGCGATCATCATGCCATAGGACATGCCCTCGGTGCGCACGTCGTTGTTACCGGTGTCCAGGATATAGGCCATGTCGTCGCCGACGGGATAGTAGACGCGCTCGGTGTTGTCGTTGCCGTAGAAGAGTTGATCCCACGTCTGCTGGATGCGCGCCTCGATCTCCGCCTCGCTCAGCCCCCACTCCTTGAGCATGTTGCGATACTGCCCGGTGAAAAACGCGCCTTGCGACGGCGGGACAGGGGCCGGGCGCGTCCCCTGGGCAAAAGCGGCAGATAGCAGCGGCAGCAGCAGAGCGCAAACGGTTGACAACGCGATCAGGTGCTTCATGGAAACGCTCATCCTTTGAGTTCTCCGCCGGTCAGGCCGGTGACAATGTACTTCTCTGCCACGACGTAGAAGATCAGCGCCGGGATGATCAGGATGGTGACGTAGGCCATCACCCGCGCCCAGTCGGTCCCGTACTGCCCCTGATAGCGCATGATCCCCAGAGGGAGCGGCCATTTGTTGGGGTCGTTTAGAACCAGCAGGGGCAGGAAATACTCGTTCCAGCCGACAATCACCTGCAGAGTTGCTACAGCAGTGAGGGCCGGGCGCGACAGCGGGAGCAGAATGTGGCGGAAGAAGCCGAAGGTGGAGCAGCCATCAATATAGGAGGCGTCTTCCAGCTCGATGGGCACCGCCATAAAGAAGCTGCGCAGGATCACCACACTGCCCGGCAGGCCAAAGGCCACCATGGGCAAGATGACCCCCCACAGACTGTTGATCAACCCCAGGTCGCGAATCTGAATGAAGACGGGCAGGATGGCAACCACGATCGGGAAGAGCAGCCCGATGGACAGGATGTTGAAAAGCAGTCCGCGCCCGAAGAAATACACCCGGCTGAAGACGAACGCCAGCAGACTGGCCAGGCTGACGTTCAGGATGGTGATGCCCGCTGTGATGACGAAGCTGTTGCGCGTCGCCTGCCAGAACTCCGCACTCTTCAGGACGGCGGTATAGTGTTGCCACTGAATGCCCTGCCGGGGCAGGTCAAAGGGCCTGGAGAGGAATTCTCCATTGGTGCGCATGCCACCCAGCACCGCGGTGAGCACCGGGCCGGCCACAATGACTGTGAGCAGGATCAGGACGGCGTAGCGGATGAGCAGCGCCAGTCTTCTTTCGTTGAGCAAGGGGGTGAGCATTTTCAGCGTCCGTGTAGATTCCATGGTCATCCCTCTCTCCTGCCCGGACTAGAACACCTCGGCGGAGTAATCCTGGCGCATGACCAGGCGTTGATAGCCAAGGGAGAACACCAGCGTGATCATGAAGAGGACGACGGCTACTGCGCTGCCATAGCCCAGGTTGAAACGCTGGATGCCATATTTGTAGAGGTAGGTAGCCAGGACTTCGCTGCCGTTCACTGGCCCTCCCTGAGTGAGCACCCAGATGGTCACAAACTGCTGGAAGGAACCCAATACCGAAAGGAAGACGGTCAGGCGGATGGTGTTGCCCATGAGGGGCAGGGTGATTTTCCACAACACCTGCCGCCAGTTCGCGCCGTCTACACGGGCGGCTTCTTCCAGGTCCCTGTTGACCCCTTGCAGCCCGGCCATGTAGAGGATCATGTAGAAGCCGAAGTATTTCCAGGTCAGCACCCCAAAGACAGAGTAGAGCACGATGTCGCGGTCGCCCAGCCAGGCCACGCGATTTGTCCCTGGGAGAAGAGCGTCCAGAGTGAGGTTGGCCAGGCCAGACTGAGGGTGCAACACATAGAGCCAGATGATGGCGGTGATCGGTTCGGAAAAGACGTAGGGTACAAACAGCAGCAGCCGAAAGAGGCGGCTGCCGGGCAGTGTCCCACGGCCTACCAGCAAGGCAATAGCCAGCGCCATGGGCAGTTGAATCGTGATGGACATGGCCATCAGCATGAAGCTGTGCTGAACGGCCAGGCGGAAGACGCTGTGATTGTAGAGGCGCTCATAGTTTGCCAGCGCCACATAATTGGTCAGCGGGCCGAAGCCGTCCCATTTGTACAGGCTGTACCGCACGGAGCCGAGCACAGGGATCAGCAGGAAGGTCAGGAAGATGGCCATGCCGGGCGCAACGAACAGGAAGATCAGCAGGGCCTTGTGCAGGGTGTTGCGCAGCTTGTCTCTGGAGACCTGCGATCGAGTGGCGGTGGATGCGTGGGATCGGAGCGCAGACATAGAGAGTTCCTTTGCGAAGCTCAGCGGCGTCTGGGATAGGGGTGTGGGGGTATGGAGCGGGGTGCTCCACACCCCCACCAGGCGAGGACTGGCCCGGCCCTAGTCGAGTTCCATCGCTGCCGCGTCTTCGATCATGGCAGCCGCTTCTTCGGGTGACGCCTGACCAGCAAAGAGCGCTTCTACGGCGTCGTTGACCATTCCGCCGACAGCGGGCGGCAGGAACTGATCGTAGTAGAGCTGGAAGTAGGGGGCTTCGTCGCGGAACTTGATGATCGTCTTCTTGATGGGATCGGTGATCACCTCGTCAGCGCCCTTGACCGTCGGCACGATGCCCATGGCGGGGTCTTCTGTGCCAGCGCGCTGCACTTCCAGGCTGGTGATGTACTTCAAGAATTCGACCGTCTCGTCCGGAGCATTCGCGCCCACGGCGAAGCCATCGCCGCCGCCCAGCACGTCACCGGGGTTACCCGCGCCCCCTTCAACGACGGGGAAGGGGAACCAGCCCAGTTTCGGCAGCAGCACGGCGGCCTTTTCGGGGCTGTTGCCCTGGTAGGCACCCGTTGCCCACTGGCCCATCAGTTCCATGGCGGCGGCTTCATCGAGCATCACCGTCTGCTGATCGCCGTAGTTCATCCCCAGGTATCCTTCGGGGAAGGGATCGAGGTCAATCAGTTGCTTGAGATACTCGCCGGCCTTGACGAATGGCTCGTCGGTGAATGCGCCTTCGCGGTTGTACGCCTTCAGGAAGGCGTCCCCGCCACCGATGCGCAGCGCCAGGTAGACCCACCAGAAGTGACCGGTCCACTTGTCCTTTTCACCGAGCGCGATGGGGGTGATGCCCGCGTCCTTCAGGGCCTTGACCGCGGCCAGGAATTCATCCCAGGTCTGGGGCGGATTCTCCGGATCGAGGCCCGCCTTGGCGAAGAGGTCTTTGTTGTAGAAGATGCCGACTGCGCCCCACGTCCACGGCACGCCATAGTATTCACCATTGCGACCGTAGAGTTCCAGGGCGGCTTTGGCAGCGAACGAATCCTTCCATTCGCCTTCCAGTTCGGGCGCGATGTTGCGCACCAGGCCAGCATCGGCGTATTTCCACAGCACGCCGCCGCCCCAGCTCTGGAACAGATCGGGCGGGTCGCCGGCCTGCATGACGGTCACCAGGCGGCTCTTGAAGGCTTCGTTCTCCAGGATGGTGATCTCGATGTTGACGTTGGGGTGCTGCGCCATGAACTCATCGGCGACGCGCTGCCAGAAGGCAGCCTGGGCTTCGGCGGTCTGAATGTGCCACCAGCGGATCGTGACCTTCTCCTGCGCCGAAGCGGGCACCCTGGCCGCCATGCCCAACACCATGACCAGCACCAGGCTCAAGAAAAAGAAACGACGAAAGACTTTCATTGCTGCTTCCTCCTTATTACTTTTCGGGGCAGGGGTATTGACCTCCGCCCGTCTGACGGTTAAAGTATCTCCTGTTTTCAGGGGACGACTCGGAGCCAGGCTTGCCACGGCTCGCGCTCCGGGTCGCCTCCCCGCCTCAGGAGGAATACCCTATTTGAGCCGCTTGCGGCGCACTGTGGTGTGCTCTCTGGCTGCTCGCGGCGGCTGACACGACTGGCGTATGACCAGCTCGGTTGGTAGTTCGATCCGCTCCCCTGTGTACTCCGGGTCTTTGATTTGTCGCAGCAACATGCGCGTTGCCAGCCGTCCCATCTGCTCCAGCGGCTGCCGGACGGTCGTCAGTCCGGGATGAACATGCGCCGCTTCTGGGATGTCGTCGAAGCCGATCACCGAAACATCTTCCGGAATGCGCAGCCCGTGATCGCGCACCGCATCCATCACGCCAAACGCTGATACATCGTTGGAAGCGAAGATCGCCGTAGGCGGATCGGGCAGGGCGAGTAAAGCGTTCGCGCCCGCGTAGCCGTCCGGTTGCTGGAAGTGCCCCTCCACCACCAGCGCCGGGTCGAAGGCGATGCCGTGATCGGCCAGCGCCGCTTTGTAGCCATCCAGACGATCCACAGCGCATCCCAGGCGCATTTCGCCGGTGACGAAGCCAATGCGGCGGTGTCCCAGTTCGATCAGGTAAGCGGTGGCATCGTAGCTCCCCTGGCGGTTGGTGGCAGCGACGGCGGGGCAGGCTTCGTTGGTGCCCTGGTGATCGATCAACACATAGGGGAACCGTTCCTGGTGCAGCGACTCCAGATACGCCTGGGGATTCAGCGGTAGCAGCAGCAACAGGCCATCGGTCATGCCGCGGGTGAGGGTGGCAACGTAGGTGGACTCTTTGGTCTTGCGGCGGTGCGTGGTGTAGAGCATCAGCTCGTATTGCGCGGCGACCAGTTCCTCTTCGATGCCCCGAATGATCTCGCCGGTGTAGCTGACGCCCACCTCGTGTACCAGCAGCCCGATGACGTGCGACCGTCCACCGGCCAGGCTGCGCGCCTGCTGATTGACCACATAGCCCAGGCGGGTCATGGCGGTGAGCACACGCGCGCGCTTGTCGGGTCGGACGTGATCTTGATTGTTGAGGACGCGAGAAACCGTGGTGGGGGAGACGCCAGCCTCGCGGGCCACGTCCATGATGGTGACATTGTGCGAGCGCGAATTCTTGCGAGGAGGCATGACCAGGTCTCTCCAAAGACTAGTTGAAAACGCTACCAATCACTGAGACAGAAAAAGAACACATTTTCACTAACTCGCCAGCGAAAGAAACGGCTGTTCGAGGCGCTCTGACGAATATTCAAATTGGTAGCGCTTTCAAAAATCACGATAGCAGGATTCCGTTTTGATGTCAAGATGGTCGGACGAATTTCAGAAGGGGATCGCGGTGAGGAAGATGCGCACAGGGTCGGTAGGTGGTGATTCACTCCATCGCAGCAGGGCTGGGGCACTTGCCGCTACGCGCCGTGTCAGTACAATGACAGGAACAGTGGCCTTTGGCGACGCGCTAAGCGTGCGGCACCAGGTTCACGCGGATACGCTGGGGAGGTGGACCTACATGAGCAATATCGGCCTCTTACTCTGTCTGGGCGCAACGCTGCTGGTTGGTTGGGCATTGTTGACCTGGGCCGCGCGTTGGAGCGAAGCGCGTGCAGCGCGATCTGCGGGCGGTGAACCCCGCAGACAAGGGATATCCTACTCCGGCATGGAGAACCTGTCCTCGTCCGAGTCCTGGTGGGACACAGTGGCCGATGAGCGCAGCGGTTGGACGAACGGGGACTTCCTGGCCGCGCTGGATGTGCTGAATATGATGAATGACGAGGGCTGAGCGGTGAATCCGCTCAACGCAAGGAGTCGGCCTCCGTGCCCACGTACAGTCGCGGCACGCGCGGCAGCAGGGCCGTAACGACCTCGTAGTTGATCGTCTCGGCCCAAGTGGCCACTTCTTCGGCGGTGATGCGCTCTTTGCCCTGCGAGCCGATCAAGACCACTTCGCTGTTCAGCTCCACCAGTCCTGCCTGCGACACATCCACAATCACCTGGTCCATGCATACCCGGCCCACGATGGGCGCGCGCCGCCCGTTGATGAGTACGGCTCCCCGGTTGGAGATCAGGCGATGATAGCCGTCCCCGTAGCCCACGGGCACCAGGGCGACGGTCATCTCGCGCGGAGTGATATAGGTGCGCCCGTAGCTGATGCTGGAACCGGCAGGGAGCGTGCGCACGCGGGCGACATGGCTCTTGAGCGACAGGGCAGGGCGGAGCGGCACCGCCGGTTCGACTTCGCTGGAGGGCGGCAGCCCGTACATGGCAATGCCTACGCGCACCGCGTCCAGATGGGTTTCTGGCAGGTCGAGTGTGGCGGCACTGTTGGCGGCGTGACACAGGGGGATGCGGTAGCCTGCTGCGCTCAGGCGGTCGCGCACCTGCTGGAAGCGGCGAAACTGCTGCCGGGTGTAGTCTTTGTCGGCCAGGTCGGCGACGGCGAAATGTGTGTAAAGTCCCTCGACCTGTACCCCTGGCAACGCGGCCAGCTCCTGCATGAACGGCAACACTTCGTCTGGCAGCAGACCGAAGCGTCCCATGCCAGTATCTACCTTGATGTGCACGGTCGCAGCGCGCCCCAGGCGGCTGGCGATAGCCGAGATACTGCGGGCCGGTTCCAGATCGGAGAGGGTCAGGGTCAGGTCATGCCTCAGGGCTTCTTCGATCTCGCCGAGCGGCGTGTAGTTCATGACCAGGATCGGCGCGACGATCCCTGCCTGCCGCAGGGATATTCCCTCATCGGCACGGGCCACAGCCAGCCAGCTTGCCCCGTGACGGAGCGCTGTCTGTGCCACTTCCAGCGCGCCGTGCCCGTAGGCATTGGCTTTGACTACGGCTATCAGCTTCACATGCGGGCCAATGTGCATTTTGATGACCCGCACATTGTGCGCGATGGCGTCCAGGTCAATTTCAAGGTAGGTGAGGGGAGACACCAAGCCGCCTGCCTTTCGTGCAATTGTTCACAAAGCACAAGGGAAAACAGCCAATTTTCGGGCATTTCTCACACAGCATACACCGGGAGACAGGCTAAAGTATACCCTGCTCAGACCACCCGCATGGTGCATGATTTTCTTCGACCTGTCCGTAGCGGGATGAGCATCTACTCTGTGACGACAGGCTACAACGCTGCTGCACACGACGCCTTTCCTGTCAGATTGCTTGTGATGTAAGTTATTTGCACCTATAATGAGCTATATTGTTATGCCAAAACACGATTTACACATGTTTTTTCAGTCTGGACCTGTCGCACAGCGAAACGTAGATACCTGTTCCAGCCAGGGCAACGGGGTGAGCAAGCGTCTCTTCTCGACCGCCCACGTCGTTGTAGAGGGACGCGAGTTTCATCCACTCCCCATTCCCCGCACAAAACTATCCATAGTGAAGGAGGTGGTGTGTAGCACCTTGTCCGACCTAAGTTGACCATCATTTCTCCCTCGACGATCTAAATAGCAACAGGAGGCAGATAGCGCCATGTTCAAACGTTCCCTTTCTTCTGGTCTGATTCTGGTAATGATGGTGGCTGCATTCGGCACATTGCCAGTGATCGCGCAAGAGGACTGCGATTTCGCTGGCGAAGTGGTGATCGGCGTGATCGCGCCGCTCACGGGCGATATTCCCAAGGTAGGCCAGAGCACCGTCGAAGCGGCGGAGATGGCGGTAGATGAGATCAACGCCGAATGTGGCCTGCAAATTGACGGCGAGAATTATGAAGTGGTGATCATTGTCGAGGACAATGAAGCCAAAGCCGAGTCCTCGGTGGCGGTGGCGACGCGGCTGATCGTCGAAGAGCAGGTAGTGGCGATCATCGGTCCGCAGGCGAGCAAGCAGGCTGTTCCCACCGGTCAGGTGGCCAACGACCGCGAAACACCCATGATCAGCCCCTGGTCCACCAATCCGGCCACCACCAAAGATCGTCCCTGGGTCTTCCGCGCAGCCTTCCTCGATCCGTTCCAGGGGCCGGTAGTGGCTGGTTTTGTGGCCAAGGAATTCGGAGCCAAGACCGCTGCTGTGCTCTATGACGTGGCCAGTGACTATCCCAAAGGGTTGGCAGAGAACTTCCGCGATGCGGCGGAGGCGTCGGGCATCAAGATCGTGGCCTTCGAGAGCTTCACTACGGGCGACACGGACTTCAGCTCGCAGCTCACCAACATCATAGCTGCCAAGCCGGACGTGCTGTTCACGCCGCAGTACTACAACGAAGTTCCACTGATCGTCCAGCAGGCGCGTCAGTTAGGGTTTACCGGCCCGATCGTCGGCAGCGATAGCTGGGGCACGCCTGACCTGATCGATCTGTGCGGTGATGCTTGCAACGGGCTGTTCTTCAGCACGCACTACGCGCCGGATATTGCTACCGAGGTCGGCCAGAAGTTCATCACCGCTTATGAGGAGCGCTATGGAGCCAAACCCGACGACGTAGCCGCGCTGACCTACGATGCCTTTCAGTTGCTGTTCACGGCCATCGAGAATGCCAATTCGCTGGAGCGGGCCGATATCCGCGACGCGCTGGCCAATATCGAACTCTTCGAGGGCGTTACTGGACTGATGAGCTTCGACGAGCAGGGCGACCCGATCAAGTGCGCGGTGATCATTCAGATCAAGGACGGCGCGTTCACCTACTATGACTCGGCCTGCCCGGCGGGATTCCCTCCCGAACAATGAGTGTCGGCGCCTGCTGAGCGTGTGCCCCATGGTTGCATGGGGCACTTTTTCGCTCCCCAGGTGTGGCGTCAACAACGGGCAACCGTTTCGGGTCCGTAGTGACAAGACAGCGGAGAAGCTGCTATGGAATTTTTCGTGCAACAACTCCTCAATGCCCTGCAACTCGGCAGCCTGTATGCCCTGATTGCACTGGGCTATTCCATGGTGTACGGCGTGCTGCTACTGATCAACTTCGCGCATGGGGATATTTTCATGATGGGGGCGTTCTTCGGCGTGTTCGGCTCGATCACGCTGGGGCTGCCCTTTGTGCCAACTCTGTTGCTCTCGATGATCCTGACCGGTCTGTTGGGCGTCACCATCGAGCGCGTCGCTTACAAACCGCTGCGGCAGGCGTCGCGCCTGTCCGTGGTGATCACCGCGCTGGGCGTCGGCCTGCTGCTCGAAAACGGGATGCTGGCTCTGACGGGAGCGAACCCGCGCAGTTACCCCCAGAATTTCGTCAAGACAGAGGTCTACGATCTGGGCGGGGTGAGCATCAGCAACGTGAAGATCATCATCATCGTGCTGGCAGCGTTGCTCTTCGCCGGGCTGTACACCATCGTGCAGCGCACCAAGTGGGGGATGGCCATGCGCGCCATTTCCTACGACAAATTTGCCGTCCCACTGATGGGCGTCTCGCAGGATCAGATCATCTCACTGACCTTCTTGCTGGGTACGAGCCTGGCGGCGGCGGGCGGCATCTTGTGGGGCGTGGCCTTCCCGGTATTGAATCCCTACATGGGCCTGCGGGTGGGCTGGAAAGCTTTCATCGCTGCCGTGGTCGGTGGCATTGGCGACATCCGCGGGGCTGCCGTGGGAGGGCTGCTGCTCGGTTTCATCGAGATCTTCGTGCCAGCCTATGGCAACAACATTGGGATTTCTTCCACCTGGCGCGATCCAGTGGCCTTTGGGTTGTTGTTGATCATCCTTGTCATGCGCCCCACCGGCCTGTTCGGTGTGGCTCGCCGCCAGAAAGTGTAGGGAAGCGACGCCATGTTCGGTTCTGCGAATCGCTCATTTTCTCCCGATAATCTGGTGGCGCTGGCCTGTGCGCTGGCCGTCCTCATCAGCGTGTTTGCGCTGCCCTGGCTGGCTCTGGAAGATGGGTCTACCGCCACCGCCTATGAACTGCTG
>AMZC01000422.1_pt1 | contig 28332 bp, 26 predicted proteins | sample 948551 | NCBI WGS metagenome assembly AMZC01 (sample SAMN01120625, study PRJNA171369) | bioreactor sludge metagenome | biome: sludge; isolation source: anaerobic thermophilic cellulolytic sludge from lab reactor | place: China: Hong Kong, Shek Wu Hui wastewater treatment plant | collected... | reverse complement strand
CCCGGCCTGAAAGTGCTGGAAAGCCGCCGTATCACAACCAGCCATCATGCCAGCCCCTGGTTTGCCATCGATCGCGGGACGGCGGATGAAGATCAGGGAGAAGTGTGGTTCGGCGCCCTGGCCTGGAGCGGAAACTGGAAGATCACTGCAGAGGTAACCGATTTTGACTCCACCCGGATCAACATCGGGCTGAACGACTGGGATTTTGCCTGGTGCCTTCAGCCGGGAGAAGTATTCACCACTCCCTCAGCTTTTGCAGGCTATACGAAGGGCGGCTTCGGCGCGGCCAGCCGTCTGTTGCACGATTTTATCCGGCATTCCATCCTTCCTCACGGCCCCATCACCCATAAGGTGCTCTACAACTCGTGGGAAGCCACCACCTTTGATGTTGACGTCCAGAGTCAAACCCGCCTGGCTGAACTCGCCGCCGATATGGGCATCGAACTCTTCGTCGTAGATGACGGCTGGTTCCAGGGGCGCCATTCCGACAATGCCGGACTGGGTGACTGGTGGCCCGATCCTGCCAAATTCCCGGATGGATTGCAACCCCTTATCCGTAAAGTCAATGATCTGGGAATGGATTTCGGGCTCTGGATCGAGCCTGAGATGGTCAATCCCGACAGCCACCTGTACCGGGCGCACCCCGATTGGGTCATTCACTTCCCTTCCCGTCCCCGCACCGAAGCCCGCAATCAACTCATCCTCAACCTGGCCCGGCCTGATGTACAGGAATACCTGATCGAGACCCTGGACCGCCTCCTCCGTGAGAACAATATTGCTTTCATCAAATGGGATATGAATCGAAACGTCAGCGAACCTGGCTGGCCAGATGCTCCTGGTGACCCGCGTGAACTCTGGGTGCGTTATGTGCAGGGAGTATACCGCGTGTGGGGTGAATTACGCCGCCGCCATCCCAACGTCATCTGGCAAAGCTGTTCCGGGGGTGGAGGGCGCGCTGACCTGGGTATCTTACACCTGGCCGATCAGGTATGGGTGAGCGATAACACCGAAGCAACCGCTCGCCTGAACATTCAGGAGGGGTTCTCCTGCATTTTCCCTGCCAGCGTGATGGAAGCCTGGGTAACCGATGCCGCCAGCGAGCGCATTCCTTTAGACTTCCGCTTCCATGTGGCCATGTGTGGTGCCCTGGGTGTGGGCGGGAATCTGCTCCACTGGAGCGAAGAAGAACGCCAGCAGGCCGCTCACTGGATTGCTCTTTACAAAGAAATTCGCCCCATCGTTCAACTCGGCGACCAGTTCCGGCTCCTATCGCCGCAACAGTCCCCCTTCTCGGCAGTTCAATACATGAGTAAAGATCGTTCCGAAGGGGTCCTTTTTGTCTTCCGCACCCATATCCCTGAGCCGGTTATGCTCCCGCCGGTGCGCCTGCGCGGGCTGGATGAAAACGCACTTTACGAAATTGAAGGCGAATCCGAACCCCGCTCAGGCCTGGCCTGGATGGAGCAGGGAGTACCGGTTATGCTTTCTGATTTTTCGTCAACCGTACTGCGCATACGACGAGTCTCATAAAACATTCAGGGGAGCTGCCCGAAATCATCGCCCGGGCAGCTCCCCTCTTTTAGCCTGTACCGCATGGAACAAAGCCCGGGTGACGGCAGGCTCTTCTGCCCAGGCCGGGTGTCCCGGGATTTACAATCGCTCCCAGCGCCCCTTTACCACCCGCCACCCGTTCAGCGGACGAATTTCTCCCTGCACCTGCCCACCGGGGCGGATGGTTAACAAACCGAAGGACGGGTGACGGCTGCCCTTAATAAAACCAAAGCTGGCCGAACCGGGATTGAAGAAAAGCCGTCCTCCCACCAGGCGATTTTCGGCGCGGTGGGTATGCCCGAAAATATACACATCGGCCTCCAGAGCCGAAGACGCTGCCACTACCCGCTGATACCGCTCAAACCGGTACCCTTGAAAGACAAAGAGGAATTTATCCAGCCAGTAGGTAAAAAAACTCCCCTGCCCATGAGCCATTGCCACCCGAACTCCATCCAGTTCCAGCAGGGCACTCCATGGAGGCAAGGGCGAAAGCATCCAGTCGCGGTTTCCACGCGCCACCGTTACCGGAGCTACACTTTCCAGTTCTTCAATCACCTGGCGAACACAGACATCTCCAGCGTGAAGAATCCTCTCCACCCCGGCAGTTCTCAGCGCCGAAAGCAATTCCGGGTGCAGAGCATTCACCCGGTCGGGCACATGCGTATCTGCCACAACCCCCAGTACGTGCAGGGCCCCGCCATTATTCATGAAGCCGTCCCCCATGGAGCATCCGGTCAAGGGCAGATAGCACGTCCTCCCGCTTGCGGAAATGAATCCCCGTCATACCCAGCGCACGTGCGCCTTCCACATTTTCCAGAAAATCATCCACAAATATGCTCTCGCCAGGAGGCACACCGAGCACCTGAAGGATCGCTTCAAAAATTCGCGGGTGTGGTTTACGCACCCCCACCTGGGCTGAACTCACCACAGCATCTACAGCCCCGGCCAGGGAATGATCAGGCAGACCAAGGAGCGTTGAATAATACGTCAAAGGCTCCCGGCTCCAGCAATTGGTCAGCAACCCGATGCGGAAATGCGAACGTTTTTTGGCCAGCCAGGCAACCAGAGTCTGATCCAGCCGATCACCGGCCCAGAAATCGCGCTTGAATTCAACCAGCGCCGCCTCATTAAGGTGGAGAGAGCGCCGGACAAACTGCCAGACATCCTCCTCCGAAGCCTCGCCTCGTTCCGCCGCCAGGCTGACCGGGCTTCCGAAAACCAGGTTTTCCAGCCCTTCACGACTTAGCCCGTATTGCTGAGCAAGACGCTGGCGCGGAGCAGGGTCTTCTGTGCGCACCAGAACCCCGCCAATATCGAAGAGAATAGCCCTCCAGTGATGCATCGGGGCTAGTATATCAACAAATCTTCGGAGTGAGAACTTTTTCCTTGCTCTTCTCCTGCCTCTCCAGTATTCTCATAGGGCAGGTCAGAAGGATGAAGGGAGGATGCAGGGATGAATGAAAATCAAGAATTCAGCGTGAGATTCTGGGGTGTGCGCGGCAGTTACCCCACCCCGGGAGCATCTACCGTGCGTTATGGAGGCAACACTCCCTGCATCGAAGTGACCATTGGTGCATGGACGATCATTCTGGACGCCGGCACGGGGATCATCCCACTGGGGCGCGAACTGATGCGCCGTTCTCGCGAGAATAAACAACCAGTTGAGGCCGTCCTGCTTTTCAGCCATCTCCATCACGACCATACCCAGGGGTTTCCATTTTTCACTCCGGCGTTTGTCCCAAGCACCCGACTGCACCTCTTCGGGCCCGACTTCCTTAATTCCAGCCCCAAAGTGGCACTCGCAGCGGTCATGTCGCCCCCTTATTTTCCACTGCATCTCTCCGAACTCAATGCCTGGCTCAGCTTCGCCACTCTGCGCGAACCCGACCTGCTGGCTATCGGCGAATCAGTCGGAGGTGTGGCCCTGGGAAGCGCCAGCGACCCTGTTTTGATGGAAGACCCCGACCTGATCCGCATCCGGGTATTGCGCTCTTATGCCCATCCCAACGGAGTTTTACATTATCGCATCGACTGGCACGATGTTTCGATGGTATACGCCACCGATACCGAAGGGTATGTCAATGGCGACCGCAGGCTGGCTCATTTCGCTCAGGGAACCCGGTTGCTCATCCATGACGCCCAGTACACCGATGAGCATTATCTTGGCATGGCCGCAGGACTGCCCAACACTCAGGGCTACGGACATTCTACGGTGGGCATCGCCATCCAGGCGGCTCAGGTTTCTGGTGCACGGCAACTGGTGCTCTTTCATCATGCACCGGAATACGATGATGAACAGATGGACCGCATCGCAGCCCAGGCCGAACGTCTGCTCCCCGGTACAATGGTAGCACGGGAAGGACTGACCCTGCACCTCAATCAAACCGACGGGGTGGTTCAGGTCTCCCACGCTACCCATGCCCAAACCCGATAAACAAAAGAACATTCATGGTCATCCAGAAAGATCAACGGCACGATTGTAAGCCATTCGTAATTCTTTAAGCTTGTAATCAGTTCTCAGACCGGGTACATTAAGGGTGTCCATGAACTACCCCCTTGAAGCTGCCACCCGCATCACCCTTTTTAAAGGTCTTACCCCGTCAGAAATGTCCTGGGTATGCCAGCGCCTGCACACTCGTCAATTTCCACCGGCAGTTGACGTGGTGACTGAAGGCGAACCCAGCGATCTGGTCTACTTCATCCTTGATGGAACAGTGAAAGTCTATCTGCCACAGATGGATGGTACTCAGGTTACCCTCAACATTCAAGGGCCGGGAGATATTATCGGTGAACTGGGCGTCATCGACCAGGCTGAGCGCTCGGCCAGTGTGATTACCCTGGAAGCCACCTCCACCCTCTGGATGGCCCGCTCCCACTTCCTGGAAATGTTGCGCACGATCCCCAGAGCCAACGAAAATCTACTCCATTCCCTGGTTGAACGGGTCAGGCGCACCACCCGGTTGATCCGCACCTTTGCCGCCCTGGATGTTCCCGGACGCATTGCTCATCAGTTGCTCCTGCTGGCAGAAGAATACGGGCAAAACACTCCTCAGGGTGTACTGATCCGCCTGCGCCTTCCACAAAATGACATCGCTGAGCTGGTTGGTGCATCTCGCCGGAGGGCCAACCAGGTGATGGTTGCATTTAAACGGCAGGGCATCCTATCGGCAGATCAAGGCGGCCACATCACCCTTCACTGCCCGGATGCCCTCCGTGCCCTCGTGGATTAAGGGCCTAACCCCCATCGTTCTCTCTCACACGCCAAGTTCGGCTTTCTTTGAAAGCACTTTTATGGCTGTTCACCCATTTCGGTGCAGTTTTCCGGTGCGTTTGGCGTAGCGTTCAGCCTGAGCAAACACCCACAGGCCCGCAGGCACCAGGAACACCCCGATTAATAATACCGGGCGCATGAAGCCCCACAACTCATGGGTGGGCACATTCTCCAGCATGGCCAGTCGCACCCCTTCCAGCACATAGGTGGCCGGGCTGTACACAGCCAGCTGGCGTAAAAACCCTGGCAACACACTCACCGGATAATACACTCCCGAAACCAGCATTAAGAGGGCGATAAAGACGTTGGTCATCTGCGCCCCTCGCTCAGGAAAGAGCAGGGGTAGCGATGAAGCCATGATGCCAATGCCGATGAAGGAAATACTCCCCGACAAAATCATCGCCACACCACCAGGAATATTTGCCCGGCTCAGATCAATCTTGAAGACCAGCGTGGTCACCGTGAGGATGATCCCGGTGAAAAACAGGCTATACACCACCGCAAAGACAGTCTGCCCGGCCATGTGAGTCAGGCGGCGCACAGGGGCCATCAGCGTATATTCGATGGTGCCTTCCCACCGTTCAATGTTAATCAAGTCAGTAATCCAGTAAAAGATCATCGAAAGAAAGCGCCATACCAGCGTGCCGATGAGTAAATACAATACCAGATACCCCGTGTTAACCTGCGGGGCCGCCGCTCCATTGCCGCTAATTGCTCCCATTCCCAGACCAATGAAGCTCACCGAGAGACTTTCGGCAGTCGAATAAATCAGCCAGACCATTTCCCAGGCCCAGTAACGTTTAATCAGGTTGAAATTGCGCTCCACAAAAGCAAACGAAGCACGCAATTGTAAGGTTAATGCAGTCATAGAAGATCCTTTTTGACTTAAGAAAGGATAACCGGCTCTTCCCTCTTCAGGCGCAACCAGTCTTCATATAGAAAACCCATATATACGAGATCCCATCGCCTTCCAAAGCGTTGAACAGCCAGCCTTGCCCGGCCTTCTTCCAGGAAACCACACCGGAGATAGCATCGAATGGCGCGCTGGTTGTACTCAAAAACCGTCAGCGAGACCCGGTTTAGATGAAGGGTTTCAAAGGCATATCCGAGGAGAAGGCTCATGGCTTCCCTCCCCAGCCCCTGCCCCCACCGCGCCTCCACGCCAATCCCAATGGATGTCCAGGCGGTTCGTGTCATCCAATCCAGAGCTTCCAGGGTAACAAAACCAATCAGCGCATCATCTTCCAGAGTGCGGATCCCAAAAAGTACAGACCTGTCGTCTTTCCTTTCCAACCAGGTTTGAATCTGCCCGGCAGACCAGAGGTGGGGTGGTTCAACATCCAGCAAATGCTGGAATTCCACGTTTCTAAACCAGCCAGCCCAGGATTCCAGGTCCTTCTCTCCCTCCATGCGCCCGAGGCGCACCCGCTTCCCCTCTAACGTGGGGGTGGTCATAGGGCCACCCCCTCACATTGATAAAAAGCCTCCCACTCCGGGCGTAACATTCCAAACTGAAGACGGTCCCAGGTGCGCCCTTCATGGAATACAGCCTCCCGCTGACACACCTCCAGAGTGAAACGCGCCCGATCGTACAACGCCCGGCCAGCCGCATCATATTCTGGCACCTGCACTGAAACTCGAAACAGATGCAGTTCCCCAAAGGCGTAATTTAGCCCAAGCACCAGCGCCTCATCGGCATAGCGCATTCGATCTTCTTCACTGCCCAGAAGCAACTCAAAGTTCGCCGTTCCATGCAGCCAGAGAATACCAGTGATACGCAGAAAGCCAACCAGGCGTTCATCTTCCTGCGGGCGCAGGGCAAAAAGCGTGTTTCGGTTCGATGCCTCCACCTCTTTCAACCAGGCCTCAAACACCCGGCGCGCTTCACTCACGCTCAGAGGTTGAACGAGCGGGTCACTGCACAGGCGACGAGCGATCTCCAGGTCATGGCTCCATTGAGCCAGCACCGGCGCATCCTGTTCGATATTGAGAGGAGTCAGCCGGAGCTCCCGGCTTTCAAAGATGAAATGGTTGTTCATGGTTCTTCTTCCTCCGGCTTGACCAGCTTTTCGCCGGTCAATTCCAGAAAAACATCTTCCAGCGTTGGTAGCCTGCCGTCTTGCGGACTGACCATAGCCTTAAGCCCCGCAGGCGTGTCAAGGGCGATGATCTTGCCGCTGTTCATGATGGCGATCCGATCACAGAGGGTGTCCGCCTCGTTCATATCGTGGGTGGTCAGGATGATGGTGGTACCATACTGCTCACGCATCTCACGCACCACCGCCTGAACCTCACGTTTTGAACGCGGATCCAGGCCTGTGGTTGGTTCATCCAGCAGAAGAAGCTCAGGCCGTGAAAGCAGCGCGCGGGCAATGGCCACTTTTTGTTGCATTCCTCGCGACATTTCTTCCATAGGGCTATAGATGGAGCGTTTCTCCAGGCCCAGCCGGGTGAGGATCTCCACCACCTGGCGGCGCGCATCACCTGCATTCAAACCGTACAGCCGCGCACCGTAGAGCAGGTTTTCCATCGGCGAAAGCTTCTTGAAAAAGCTGGCCTCAACCGAAACCCGGTTGATCCGCTCCTGCACCTTCATCGGCTGGCGCACCACATCGTATCCCAGCACAGTGATGTGACCTGCATCCGGAAGCATCAGGGTTGAGATCAGCCGGATGAGCGTCGATTTGCCGCCCCCATTCGGGCCAAGCACGCCGAAGATCTCCCCTTTTTGCACCGAAAAAGACACATGGTCTACCGCAATCACCACCGGACGAGCCCCATTCCCCTGAGCCGATCCATTCCCGTTCTTTCCGTTAGATGAAGCCCGCTTCCAGAGGCGGCTCACCAGGGTTTCACCACGTTTTCCGAATTGCTTATACAGGTCGTTTACGATAACAGCGTCCATCTTCTCCTCCAAAAAAAACAGGCCACGGTTTTTGAATTCTCGTGGCCTGATCATTCCAGGGCAAAGAAAAAGGCCACGGGGGTTCTGTCGGTGCACCCGTGGCCTCTCAGGTTCGTTCCGTTCGTTCTATCTGGGAGCAGGCGCACTACGACAAGGAATCAACACAGCGCCACCGACGTCGGTGCGATTCGGCATAATTACCGCGATGCAGATGGAAGCATACCTGTTCATGCGCCTTTCTCCTTTCATAAGATTAGGCTTCAGTCTATCAATCAATGGGTGAGTTGTCAAGGGATTAAGCTTTTTTAATCTTCCGGGTATAATCGCCTCAACATGGAAAAACTCCTGCAGGAAGCCCAATCTTTGCTCCAGATTCGCCTCACTCCACGGCAGGTGGCTCTCTTAAAGCGCTATGAAGAAGAGCTCCTCGAATGGAACACCCGTATGAATCTGACCGCTATCCGCGATGTAGCCGGTATTCGTATCAAACACTTTCTGGATTCATTCACCTGTTCGCTGGCCTGGCGAGACCGCCCTCCCGAAAGCCTGATCGACATCGGCACAGGCGCAGGTTTTCCGGGCATTCCCCTAAAAATCCTTTACCCCACCATGCGCCTTACCCTGGTCGACTCGATCGGCAAGAAAGTAGAATTTTGCCGCCACATTGTAGAAACCCTGGGTCTTGAAAATGTTGAGGTGATCCAGGCCCGTGCGGAAGAGCTGGGGCAAAACCGGGCGTATCGAGAACATTTTGAGTGGGCCGTAGCGCGCGCGGTGGCCCAGATGAATGTGCTGGCTGAATATCTCCTCCCCCTGGTGCGGGTGGGCGGCGCTGCCCTGGCCCAGAAAGGCGAAAGCGCTCCGGCTGAGGCCCATGCCAGCGAAAACGCCATTCGGCTTCTCGGTGGAAGGCTCCGTCAGCTTGTCCCTGTCACCCTGCCGGGGGTGGCAGAAGAGCGCTTCCTGATTATCATTGACAAAATCGCGGCCACCCCGCAAAATTACCCCCGCCGGGTGGGTGTGCCAGCTCGGAATCCACTGCGTTAGTTTTCTGTCAGAAAGGCCTACCCCTCAGTACAGGCGGGTTGAATTTTCGAAATAACCCCCTGCTCCACCTGCCAGAGAACACTCTTTCGCAAGAAATCTTCTGAGAAAAGTTTCAGGTCGGTTGTGGTAAGCAGGGTTTGTTCACATTCTCCCAGGTATTCCATTAAATCAACACGCCGGCGGTCGTCCAGTTCAGCTAAAATCTCATCCAGGAGCATCACCGGCCAGTGCCCCGAACGCTCTCGCATCCATTGCGCCTCGGCCAGCTTGAGAGAAAGAAGTGCCGTTCGCACCTGTCCGCGCGAGCCGTAATTCCCCAGGTCGATGTGATTGCTCAAGAAACGCACCTCATCCCGGTGGGGGCCAATGGTGGTCATCCCGCGCGCAATTTCTTCCTGCCGCAGGGTCATCAGGCGTTCCATGAAGCCCCGGCGAATCTGCTCGCGGGTAAAGCCACTGCGGTTCATGGGTGTTACCAGCGGCAAGGCGAATTGTCCTTCCGGTTGAGGCAGGGGATCATACGCCGGCTGATACACCAGTTGAAGCACTTCCAGGTTATGCGTCAACCTTGCATGGATACGCGCTGAAAGACGCTCCAGCTCCTGAATGGCTGCAATCCGATGAAAGATCAATTCTGACCCACGCTCAGCCAGGATGGCATCCCAGTACAACAGCTGATCGGCATCTCCCCCACGTTCATTGAGTTGTTTGAGCAGTGCATTCCGTTGTTCCAGCGCACGGGCATATTCACTGAGCGCCTGCGCATACCCGGGCACCACCTGCGCCAGCGCCAGGTTGAGGTACCGGCGGCGTTCTTCGGGGCTTCCCTCTACAATGCGCGTCATCTGCGGCAGGAAAATCACCGCCTCAAAGGCTCCTGTGGCCTCATTTGGGGTGCGTTTGACCCCATCCAGTAAAATTTCCTTGCGAAAACGCGACCCGGCCCCGTTTGTTTCTTGAATCAGGCGCACCTCAAGTTGATGGCGGGCTTCGCCGCGTTGAAATTCTGCGACCAGCCGCCCCACTGCCAGCGCTTCTCTCCCGGCCAGGAAGTTGATCAGTTGTCTGTCGGATTGAGCATGGAAGGACGTAAACGTGGCCAGGTAATACACCGCTTCGAGGATACTCGTCTTGCCCTGAGCATTGTCCCCAACCAGCAAAAGCGTCCGCCTGGGAACTTCCATATCCAGGCGGGTGAACGCGCGAAAGTTAGTCAACGAAAGGCGGGTCAGGTACATGGCCTGGGCCGGGAATTAAACCGTGTCCGGCACTTCCTCTTCTTCAGCAACTCGCCAGAGCTTAGTAGCTCGATCGGTAAACAGCACGCCCTCAAGATGATCAATTTCATGCTGGAAAATGCGTGCCAGCCAGCCCGAAAGCCTGTACTTCACGGGCTTGCCAAACTTATTTTGCCCCCGCACTTCAATCTTTTCATGGCGCTCAACCTCACCCATGATCCGGGGGATGGAAAGACAACCTTCATTCCCCACCACCATTTCTTCTGAGGCATGGGTGATTTCGGGGTTAACCACAGCGAAAAGTTTTTTGGGGGCTTCCTCGTCCTCTTCATCCCCATATTCCACCACAATCACCCGCTGTAAAACCCCAATTTGCGGTGCGGCCAACCCCACCCCCGGAGCCTGACGCATCGTTTCAATCATATCTTCGATCAGGGTGTGTAATTCTTTATCAAAAGTGGTGACCTTTTTGGCCTTGCGCCGCAGTACACCGTCTGGAACCGTTACAATCGTTCGAATAGCCATTCTTTTCGCTACCTTCGTTCAAAAACAATAAAAGCCAGTCAACGCTGACTATTTTACCGTATTTTTTCCTCTCCAGCAGGCTGTATCCAACCCATACTTGCGGGCAGCTTCGGAAAGGGGAATAAGGTGAAAAATACCGTCCTTTGAACAACCTCTACCTGAAACTGGGCGTGCGCACACGCACCCAGGCAGTTGCCCGGGAGCAGAGTCTGGGACTGGCGGATTGATCTAACAGTGCAAGGGCACATTCCCCAGCGCCTCGGTCACGGTGCGGAAATGGCACTTGGCCGCAGCGCGCAGTCCGTCCATGGCCCACCGCTCGTAGATATCGCGCACGGCCTGGCGCACCTGGGGATCGGTCGCCCCGAGCGGGATGGAAACACCCTTAAAGCGCTGTTGTAGGGCGTGCAGACCTTCCAGGAAAGCCGCCCGCGCCAGGATGGACGCCGCCGCTACGGCCGGGTCACGCTCGGCCTGCGGAAACTGCCGCAGGTGCACCCCGGGGGCTTCCTGCGCCACGGCGGTTTCCAACTCGTGCGCCGTGCTGAACTGATCGCTCAGGGCATGGGTGATCCCGGTTTGCTGTGCCAGGCGGGCGATGGCCTGCGCATGTGCCCAGGCCAGCAGACGGTTCAGGTTTCTACCGTGCCGGGGGTAGAGCTTGTTATAGGTCTGCGGCTCCAAAACCAGCACCTCGTGCGGGCAAAGCGCCTTGATCGCCCCCGCCAGGCGCAGGATGGCGGCATCATCCAGTACCTTGCTGTCGCGCACCCCCAGCGCCTGCAATTGAGGCAGGGTTTCGGCGGTGACTGCCACCCCTGCCACCACCAGCGGGCCGAAGACATCCCCCTTGCCAGCCTCGTCGGTACCGATCCAGGCTTCGGCGTGGTCATCGGCTTCACCCGTTGGGGCCGGGGGAGAGGCAGCGGGCACATTTGGCGATGCCACCCAGATGTGGTAGAAGTGTGTGATGGTCTTCAACACGGCGGCGATCTGCGCTTCAGCGTCCTCGGGGCAAAGCGGCGGCGCAGGCTGAAGGACAAAATCGGGGCGCAGGGCATCGCACAGGGCCTGCCAGGCCGCCGCCAGCGTATCCTGCACCTGCGGGTCGGGCAAAGCAGAAGCCAGGCGTTCCCACCAGCCGCGCAGGGTATCGAGCGCAGGGGGCACTGTAAACGCATCGCCCTCCACCCAGCCCAGATGCAGGGCCAATTGGGTCAAAAAGCCGCTCAGCGCCCGCGCAAAGGGCAAGACCAGCACCCGCGCCTCAGCCAGGGGATAATTTACTCTCGGCCAGGCTTCGCGCAGTTGCGCCGCCGCGACCAAGGTGTAGAAAAGGGACGGGCGGGTGAACCACAGCACCTGCGGGTCGCAGTGCATCTGCAGCCACGCCAGGGCGGGTGAAGTCTCACCGTCTTCCAGGACGGCATAGCGCTCATCTTCCGTCGGCGGTGCGCCTTCTACCAGTGCCCAGTCCAGGGGCTTGACCACATGCACGTTCAGGGTTTGGGTGATCTCATCGAGCAAGCGCGAAGCCAGCCCTTGGATCACCAGCGTACCCGAGGGGTACAGCGTCACCGCCACGTGCTGATGCTCCTTTTCGATCTCGGCATGGAACAGGGCCGAGCCGCGCGGCGAGACGAAGCTCACACCGGGCATGTCGGCCAACAAACTGCGCACCTTATGAAAGTGGGCCGGTGCCGCCACCAGGATGTTGGCCTGTGACTTGCGCTCTTCCTCGGCCGCCTGTCCGCGAAAGGTGGCTTCCTGCTGTTTAGCCCAGGCGTCGAGTTTAACCTGTAAATCCGAAGGCCTGCCCTGGGCGGTGATGCGTCCACTGGTAAAGAAATTGAGTGGCACCTTACTCAGACCATCGGTGAGCACGATTTGCACGCCGTAGGAAATGGCCCGCCGCTCGACAATCTGCAGGCCGCTCTCGCGGAGCAGGTCTTCCATAGCAGAGAGGTGGGCGTCCAGGCGTTCGTTCATCGGTTACACTCGCAGTTTAAGGGTTAAACATGCCACACAGCCAGAGCATAAAAACGGGTGTATTTGCGGGGGATGAGGCGTTTGGTTTTGTCGCCGGTGAGCAGGTGGCGGGTGATGACCTCCGGGGGGATGCATGAGGTCACTTTACAGTACCGTAAAGGCAAAACCACCTCTCCCCAGTGGCACTGTGTCATGGCGGCGAGCATCTCAGCCATGAGATCGCGCACGCCTGGAAAGTAGAGATCACACACCACGACCAGCGTGGGCGATTCCGCCAGGTCCAGGATGCGCTGGAAAGTTTCCAGGACGGCCTCGCGGGCATGGAGCAGGTCGTTGAGGCAGTTCTGCATCACGATGAGCGAGGATCGCCGAATGGCCTGCTGGAGCCGCGGTTGTTCCAGTGCGGTGGGGTTGAGCAGATCGAATTCGAACGGTTGGAGCAGGGTCTTCCCGCGCGGCCAGTAGTAGGGCGCCAGGGCGTAGGCCGTAATTTCCTGCCCGATGCGCCAGGCATGTACGTGCCAGTCCAGCAGGTTCGCCAGTGCCACTCTGGCCTGGGGCGCATACTCGTTTAGAAAGGCCACCCACCCCAAGGCCTCAGGAACCGGGCCGGCTCCCAGGAAGGCGGCGCGCACCTTCTCACCGTTGAAGCAGGTCTGAATCACATCTTGGGGCAGGGCGCACAGAATCCGGTAGAGCGGCTCGATGTAGTGAGGATAATAGACCAGCATGTAGGCGGCGCGAGTGTGCTCACACGAAAAATCCACCCGTGAGGGAGAAGCGTCGTAACTCTCCCGCAGGCGGGTGACGTACGGTTGTAAGCGATGCAGGGCATCCGCAAACGTTTTCTCGTCCTCGGCGTCGTTGCGTATGCGCAATTCGTCCAGCAGGTAGGTATAGGGATCATGCCTGATCATGTTCATCTTCCCGCTGATTAAAATAAATTCAACTGCTTTGCATCATGCGGTGGCACCTCATCCCTGGTCGGTGGTGGTGCCTCATACCACCCGATCAGCGAGGGCGATTCGGGGTTGTGCTCGGCGTGCTGTTTCCGTGCGCGGTCGAAACTCTGTGTGGCGTAGCAGTACTGACAGCCAAACAGGCAGGTATCGTAGGCACCGATGTCCTTGCTGACTACACAACCGCACACCTCGCGCTGGTGGGGATCCTTCTTGTGGGTCACCTCAAGGCCGAACACACTGCGGATGTATTCATCATCCACGCACTTACCCGGGCGCACGCCGTAGGGCGTCAGGTCGAGGTCTTCGGCGCAGCTGACGATCTCCATCGCGTTCTGGGCGGCGATAGCGACCAGATCGCGCATCAGGCGCTCGAAAGCCGGGTTTGTCATGACATCTTCATTCAGCGCAAAGCCGTGCGATTCGAGCACAGCCAGGCGCTTCTCGGCTTTGGGGTAGCGGTCCATCACACTGATCACCACGCGCCGGGTGAAGCCGCGCAGTGCTGTGGCAATGCGGGCAAAGGTCTCGCGGTGGTACTCGGCATCGGTGTGGAGAGTGAAGACCATGGGATCGTAGCGCCAGATGACCTTCTGCGGGCCGATTTTTTCGGCCAGGCGGAGGAAGGTCTTCAGCGCCGCCGCCAGGGGTGGAGATTGGGGGTCCAGGGCACGCGGGTTGTTCAGCACAGTGTATTGAAAGTAATAGCGCAAGCCGTGCGCATCCAATTCGTCCAGGTAGGGAATGAGCGGGGCAGGGTTGCGCGTCCAGAAGACGATGACATCCACATCCTCAGGCTTGAGCGAGACGTAACTCACCTGGTTGCGGTTGAAGGGGTTGGGTACGGTGCAGTACCCGGCGCGCACGCGGCGGATGAACCAGGGTGTGTAGAAGGCCGGAATGTCGGTACGGCGGCTGGCGCTGATGATCACAGAAACCTCCCCCGGGGTTGAAAGAGCAAGTCCCCTCAATGCGTCGTAGGGTTGCAGATCGGTTTGTGTGCCGGTGTCAACTAACCACAAGCAAACCTGGAGATATTATACATCTTACAAATAAATGGGGTCTCGCTAATTGCAGTTTAATCAGGCGCGATCAGATGTCCGGGAGGCGTTCCCAGGCGAAAAGGATGAAGCTCTTGGCTCCCTGGTTATCCCATGGGTCAAAATTCAAAGCCCGCTTTCGGCAATGGGCGCCATACGCGCTTCTTTTTATCCTTTGGATCATATACCTGATAGTCCATTTTCACTTTGGCCCCAAAGTTATAGGGGTGTTCTTTTCAGGGTTAGCCCTGATGCTGGTACTCTTGCGCCGGGAGTGGAAACCTCTATTGGTAGCCATGTTTGCCGCAGTGGTCTTACTGACTACCGGGGTGGTGGATACCTGGGCGGCACTGCATGACAGCGCCATCAACCTGGCAATGAATATCACGGATTTGGTGCCCGTCCTCAACATGCCCGGTAGTGGGTTAGAGGTAGTGCCCCAGGAGCCCCGCCAGGCGGCGGAACTACTGGCCGAAGCAGGGGCTTCATCTTACCGTCTCTCGCCTGCGTTGATAAAGGATGCCCTTGTTCAGCAACGTATTGTTGAAGTCATCTGGCCGTTGAGGCTAGAGCCAACCTCGCCGTAGTATCTCTACCTGCACCAAAGAGCCCCCTCCTTCGGTAACATTTTCTTTATAACTTATAACTTAACAGGCCCATGCAAATTGGTTCACCGGCGGGTCAATCGATCGTAGGCTGAAATCCAGTCAGCCATGCGCTGACGTTCGGCTTCAGCCTGTTGCTGACGTTCACGCACGCTTCGCACCGCCATCCGGTGGAACAGCTCCCGCTGCACCTCCGAAGGATTATAAACATTGTCAAAGGTGAAAAGCGTATCTCCAATCCGAATATAGACCGTCCCGAAGTTAAGCAGCAGTCCAATGATTCCCAGACGTTTAAACTCCACACTGAGAATATTGCGGATCGGCGCTGCGCGTTGCTCCTCTTTCCCTAAAGGCTTCCGGTTAATATCCACTACCTGATCACTGGTGATGAGGTAACGATCATTATGCCAGTCAATATAAACATAGACCCACCGGAGGAAGAACCCCAGCCCAAGCAGCATCAACCCTAGGAAGGCCCCCACCACCGGAAATCCTTCCGGCATCTGCCCGAGGGCAGCCTTTACCAGCAAGAACAGGCTGGTAAAGACCACTCCGAGCAATAAGAGCGTAACCAGCCAGATGCGCGAAATCAAAATCCACCAGTGCGTGCGATATTGAATGGTATCGCCATATTCATAGCGCAGGTGAAACAGGTCTGCCATGAAGCGCTGCATCGGGGTCGGAGCGGGTTTGGCAGGTGTGGCCTCTCCGGGCGGGCCGCTCCTGGCGGGCAGTAAGCCGATCCTGCGGGCAATCGTCTCTTCTATCGAACGAATTTCGGCCTGTCGCAGGGTAGATTGCACCCGCTTGATCTGCTCTTGAATGATTTTTTCCACTTCCGCAGGCAGGCGCACCGCCTGGAACAAAATCACCCCCGTATAGGTGCGGATACGCACATCGCCAAATCCGAGCAACTGCCCAAGGTAAGAGCGATCTACTTCGGTAGACTGTACCTGCTCCATGGGCGATTCCTGCCGACTGTCGTAGAGCAGAACGATGCGCTCCTGGAATACAATGCGCCTGGCGGTGACGATGTAATAATCATTCGACCAATCCACATAAATCCAGAGTCCCACACCCCCGGCGACCGCCAGTGCACCTGCAATCAAGATCAAAAAAAGGCTCAAGCCCAGTGTGCCATACAATCCAAGGAATAACCCGACCACGATTGTGATCAGAAGAATAAGAGGTAAAAGACGTGCCCACAGGAAGAATGGATGCTTGCGGGCAATATAGAGGATGTATTCCTCCGGATTAAGCCAGTCCAGGTTCGTCCGCAGCATCAGATGAAAAGAAGCAATCATTAAATCCAGCCGGGGAATCAATTCTGGAACCTGTGCAAAGACCTCGTTCAAGGCTTCGGCAGAAAAGCAAAGAAGCACCACTGCCGTAGTCGTCTGAACACTTGTGCGACGCGCCGTCCTTGCTTCCAAAACCTCCAGCCCAAAGTAATCACCCTGATCGAGGAAGCCAAGCATTTCTTCCTCTTCGGGGGCACCCCGCCGGTAGCGTGTCATCTGCACCCGGCCTTCAAAAATGAAGTACAGGTTATTGGGTTCTTGCCCCTCTTCGTAGACAAGCTCCTCCTCGCGCAGGCGCAATTCGGTCATTTGCCCGGCGATCCACTTCAGGCGCTCCTCCTCGATCCCCCGGAAAAGGTGCAGGCCCGAAAGAAACGTCACAATCTGCCACACTTCCAGTGCCATATATTGCTTAGTATACCCGAATCATGCAATTCCAATGCCAGCCCGCTGGTTCTCGCTCCGCCTCCTCACAACACCAGGGCCCGGCTCAGGCGGGCTCCATGCCTTTGTGCATCAAAAGAGAACGGTGCGGGGCTGTCCCCTGTACCTGGAGATAGCCCCGCTGATTTTGCCTAAGCCTGGTTTACAGGCGATGGCTCGCTTTCGGTCACCTTACGAAAGACCACTCTGTCTTCCTCCACATCCACCACCACCTTATCACCGGGGTGGAACTCACCCGAAAGCAGGCTGACAGAGAGCGGGCTTTCGACGTATTTTTGCAATGCCCGGCGCAATGGACGCGCCCCAAAGTTCGGGTCGTAGCCCACTTTTGCCAGCCACTGGCGTGCCCGGTCGGTCAGCTCGGCTTCCAGGCCGTGCTCCACCAGCCGTGTTTGCACCTCTCTCATCTGCAGATCCACAATGCTCAACATCTGTTCTTCGGTGAGCGGTGAAAAGATGATAATCTCATCAATACGGTTGAGGAACTCAGGCCTGAAGGTCGATTTGAGGGCCTTTTCGATCTTATCATGCATCTGCCGATCTTCGGCTGTGTCGTTGGGTTGCAGGAAGCCCAGCGTGCCCCCCTTGCGCACGAACTCGGTGCCCAGGTTGCTGGTCATGATTAACACCGTATTGCGGAAGTCCACCTGCCGGCCCTGCCCATCGGTAAGGCGACCATCATCCAGGATCTGTAATAACGCATTCCAGACCTCAGGGTGGGCCTTTTCGATTTCATCGAACAGGATCACCCGATAAGGCCGTCGGCGCACCGCTTCGGTAAGTTGCCCGCCTTCTTCGTACCCCACATATCCGGGTGGGGCACCAAACAGGCGCGAAACCGTATGCTGTTCACGGTATTCGCTCATATCCAGCCGCACCAGGGCGTCTTCATCACCAAAGAGGAACTCAGCCAGGGCACGTGCCAGTTCAGTCTTTCCTACTCCTGAAGGCCCGATGAAGATAAACGAACCAATCGGGCGTCGTGGGTCTTTGAGACCCGACCGGGCACGGCGAATGGCATCGGCGATCGCGTGAACAGCCTCCTCCTGCCCGATGATACGCTCGTGCAGGCGTTCTTCCATGTGCAATAAACGCTGCGCTTCAGACTCCATCATCTGGCTCACCGGGATACCCGTCCATTGTGCGATGACCTCGGCAATATCATTCTCATCCACCTGTCCATCCAGCTGATGGTCACGTTCCCATTTTACCCGCAACTCGTTGTACTCACTTTCCAGGCGCAGTCGCTCCGCCTTTTTGAGAGCCGCACGCTCATAATCACGTTCCTGACCAGCCTGTTCCTCCTCGGCCATCAACCGGTCGATTTCAGTCTTGCGCGCTTTTAACTCTGGCGGCAGAGAGTAAAGCGCCACTCGCAATTTGGCCGCCGCCTCATCAATCAGGTCAATAGCCTTATCGGGTAGATGACGGTCAGGCACATACTGCGCAGAGAGCCGCGCCGCAGCCACCAGGGCCTCATCAGAAATTTTTACCTTGTGGTGGGCCTCATACCGGTCTCGCAGACCACGTAACATTTGAATGGTATCTTCTACGCTCGGCTCGTCCACAAATACGGGCGCAAAACGCCGCTCCAGCGCAGAGTCCTTCTCAATATATTTCTGGTATTCATCCAGCGTGGTTGCACCCACGCATTGCAATTCGCCCCGCGCCAGTGAGGGCTTAAGCATGTTGGAAGCGTCCATCGCCCCCTGTGCCGCGCCCGCCCCCACCACGGTGTGCAATTCATCAATAAAGAGGATGATCTCGCCTGCCGCACGTTGAACTTCTTCAATGGCGGCTTTAAGGCGCTCCTCAAACTCACCGCGAAAACGCGAACCCGCAATCATGGCCCCCAGGTCTAACGCCACCACGCGTTTACCCGCCAGAATCTCCGGCACATCATTGCTGGCAATTTTTTGCGCCAGACCCTCTACGATGGCTGTCTTTCCGACCCCGGCTTCTCCAATGAGAACAGGGTTATTCTTGGTGCGGCGAGAAAGAATCTGCATCACACGCAGAATTTCCTTATCCCGACCAATCACCGGGTCGAGCTTCCCCTCCCGCGCCTGCTGGGTAAGGTCACGTGAGTATTTTTCCAGCGTTCGATAGCGCGTCTCGGCCTGAGGGTCTGAAACGCGCTGCCCCCCGCGCAGCTGCATAATCGCTTCATTGACACGCTCGCGGGTAACGCCCGCCCCTTCCAGCAAACGCGCCGCTGGCGTGTTTCGCTCGCTCAACACCGCCAGAAAGAGGTGCTCGGTAGAAATATATTCATCCTTCATCCGATTGGCCTCTTCATTGGCCAGATCGATGATGCGTTTCACCCGCGGAGTGATGAAAATCTGCCCGGCACCTCCGCCAAAAATGCTCGCCTTCGGGCTGGTACGCAGGATATAATCCAGGCGTTCTGCCAGTAAATTGGCATCCACCTTTAATATTTCCAGTAATTGAGGAACCACCCCCTGCGGCTGTTCGATCATCGCCAGAAGGATATGCTCTGTGTCAATCTGGTTATGCCCATATCGCTGGATGATCTCCGCCGCGCGTTGAGCGGCCTCTTGAGCTCTTTCGGTAAAACGATCAAATCGCATCATAAGCTTCCATCCTTTGGTGGAGAAAATCCCACTGTGTCAGAATTATAGCATCGAGTTTATTAACATTGAACATTTGTTATATAAGATTCCTGTTAGAGAACCCTTTTTTCCAGAAGGGCCCACCACACCCCCGTTTTTTCCACCCCGTTTCAATTGTCCTCCTGCCTTCCTCAGATGTAAAATAACCTCGTGCGCTACCACCCTGCGGAAAAAATCAGTCACATTCGTCCACTCGATGCGCGCCGCGACCTCTCTGCCGTGGCCGATCTGATGGAGCTTTGTTTTTCGTCTACCCTTGACCCCGATGGCCGTGAATATCTGCGCCACATCCGCCAGGCCGCCGCTGACCCTGCCCTCGTTCGCTGGACATTCTGGCGCGGTGAGCGAATATCTTCCCCTCTCTTTGGTTTTGTCTGGGAGCAAGATCACCGGCTGGTTGGTAATTTAAGCCTGATCCCCATCTTCAAGGGTGGAAAATGGATTTTCATGATCGCCAATGTGGCTGTCCATCCGGATTATCGCCGACGGGGCATTGCCCGCGAACTGACCCTGCGCGCCCTTGAGTACATTCGGGAACGGGGGGTGAAATCAGCCTGGCTTCAGGTGCGAGACGATAACGCCCCGGCCTATAACCTCTACGCCTCGGTAGGTTTCGTCGAGAGGTCACGCCGTTCCACATGGCTGAGCAACGGGGTGCCCGATCTAATCCCCCCCTTTGGGGTGGAAATTGGCCCGCGCGAGCGCATCGATTGGCCCCTGCAACGCCGCTGGCTGGAGCTAAACTACCCCCCCGATACAACCTGGAACATGAGTTTTGAGGTAAATCACTTCCACCCGGCATGGTGGAACCAGCTGTGGATGTGGTTGAACGGGAATTCTCAGCTTCACTGGGCCGCCCGATATTATGGCAACGGTAACCAGCCGGTCCAGACGCTCGGGTTTGCCTCCTGGGAACCTATTCGCGGCTACTCGGATATGCTGTGGATAGCCTCTCCGCCTGAACACGAAGATGCAGCCTTACGCGCTTTGCTTCCTGTGGCCCTGCAGCATTTCCAGTACCGCCACCGCCCGATGAGCGTAAACTACCCTTTCGGGCGTGGAGTAGACGCCTTCCTGACCTGCCAGTTTTCACTTCAAAATACCCTCGTGTGGATGGAATATCGTTGCAGGGAATAAAGGAACATCAGGTGGTGTCAGCGGGTAAATCCCATCAAAGCAGAGGATGGGAAAATCACACTCCGGCAAACAGCCATTCCGGGTACAATGTATTCAACAACAGGAGGAACGGTCATGACCAAACTTTTCATCCGCCTTGGAATCAATGCCGCTGGTTTATACGCTGCCATTTACCTGCTCAACGGGCGGGGAATCACCCCTCAATTTGATCACTGGTGGGAAGTCCTCTGGCTGGCACTCATTTTCGGGCTGGTCAACGCCATTTTACGCCCCATCCTCACCGTCATTTCCTGTCCAATCATCGTTATCACCCTCGGGCTGGGCGCGCTGCTCATCAACACGCTTCTTTTTTATCTGGCAGGTCTTATCGGCACCCAGTTCGGGGTCGGTTTCACCGTAGATGGCTTTGTACCGGCCTTCCTCGGATCACTGATCGTCAGCGTGGTCAGCTTTTTCCTGAGCATCGTCTTTCAGGATGAGCTGAAAGGCAACAGCCGCAAGGCCAGGTGGTAAAACACCCGTTCATCCGATCATTGATCTGCTGATTCGCTCGTCAGCGTCACCCTTCTCGCTCAAAAAGACGGGCAATTTCGTCCCGCATGGGGCGCACCAGGGCCTTTCCATCCGGCGTAAGCACCTCCGGCGTCCCTTCGGACTCCACCCTGCCAATGCCTGCGCACGGGATCCCTTCTTTTTCTAAAGCGCTGGCAATGATGTCAGCATCATCCGCTTCCACTGCCATCAACAGCGCCCCCGAAGCGATCGACGCCAGCGGATCAATCCCCAGCTGGCTGCAAATACGCCGGGCCAGGTCGGGTACCCTCACCGCCTGAGGGTCAACCACCAGGCGCACCCGGCTGGCCTCAGCCAGTTCCCACAAAGCAGAGGCCAGTCCGCCTTCTGTGGGATCGTGCATCGCCCTCACTCGCCCGGCTCCAACGGCAATCCGGGCATCACGCACCACACTGATGCCCGGGTTCATCAGGTAATCTCGCGCTTCCTGCAACTCGTCTTCGCTTAAAACCGCCTTGAGATGCGCCCCAAATTCACGAGCCAGAATAGAGACGGCTTCTACCGGTACCCCTTTGGTCAAAAGCAGTCTGTTCCCAGGACGCGCCCCGTCCGGCCTGACAAGCCGCCCCTTTTCTACCTCTCCCACCAGCGCCGCGCTGATCACCGGCCGATCAAGCCCATAGGTCACTTCCGTATGTCCACCTACAAGGCTGATACCCAACGCCGCGCAGGCCTGGCTCAGTTGATCAAAAATTCTCTCCACCAGTTCAGGCGTCGCCCTCCCCTCCGGCAGAAGCAGGGTGGCCAGCATCCAGCGCGGCACCCCTCCGGTGGTAGCAATATCATTGGCATTGACCTGCACGGCGTACCATCCGATCTGGTCAGTGGTAAAGGTTATCGGGTCAGACTTGAACACCAGATAGCGCTCACCCAGGTCAATGACCGCACAATCCAGGCCGCTTCCCGGGCCAATTAAAACCCGCGGATCGGTGACCGGAGCCTGGCTGAGCAATTTCGCCAGAAAATCGTAGGGGAGTTTTCCCAGAGGGAACAACATACGTTGCTTTCGATCCTCCAGGCGCTATAAAACCTTACTCAGGAAAAGCCGGGTGCGTTCCTGGGATGGGTTGGTGAACAAAACCTGGGGCGGAGCTTCTTCTATAATCAGTCCTTCATCCATGAAGATCACCCGGTTGGCAGCGTTCCGGGCAAAGCCCATCTCATGCGAAACCACCACCATGGTCATGCCTTCCTTCGCCAGTGCCAGCATCACATCCAGCACTTCCTGAATCATTTCCGGGTCGAGGGCACTGGTTGGCTCATCAAAGAGCATGATTTTTGGATTCATCGCCAGGGCACGGGCTATGGCCACCCTTTGCTGTTGCCCCCCCGAAAGCTGTAAGGGGTAGGCGTTGGCCTTCTCCGGGATGCCCACCTTACCGAGTAAGTCCATGGCGATCTTTTCAGCTTCCTCAGCGTTGCGCTTCCGTACTACCTTCTGCGCCAGGGTAATGTTTTCCAGAACGGTCAGATGAGGGAAGAGGTTAAACTGCTGAAAGACCATTCCCACTTCGGCGCGCACCGCGTTGATGTTCTCTGCCGTATCCAGTGGAATGCCATCCACCACAATCCGCCCACTGTCGAACTCCTCCAGGCGGTTGATGCACCGTAAAAGTGTAGATTTGCCCGACCCCGAAGGCCCGATGATCACTACAACCTCTCCCCTGAATACATCAAGGCTCACCCCTCTTAAGGCATGCACCCGGCCAAAATACTTGTGTACCTTCTCAATTTGAATGATCGGTTGCTCTATCATCTCACCGTTCACGGCGCACGCCGGCCTCCAGCATACTTACCACCCGTGCCGAAAGGAGAGTCATGATCAGATACATCAGGCCAATCATCAGGTAGATATGGAGAGGTAAAGGAGTGATGGCCTGAAACTCTCGCCCCCGGCGAGTCAAATCAGAGACTGCCACCGCCGAAACGAGCGAGGAATCCTTGAGCAGGGTGATGAATTCATTTCCAACCGGTGGCAGGATCACCCGCACGGCCTGAGGGAGGATGATGTAGCGCATGGCCTGAAAGTAGGTCATTCCCAGGCTGCGAGCCGCTTCCATCTGCCCCTTGGGGATGCTCTGAATCCCTGCCCGGTAAACTTCAGTCATATAGGCCGCGTAGCAGAGCGTCAGCCCGAGGATGGCCATAAAATAAGGGTTGGCCACAAAATCCTTCATTCCTGCAATATTCCACCGGGCACCCAGGTCACGGACGATGGATGGAAAAGCATAATACCAGAAATACAATTGCACCAGCAGGGGAATCCCGCGGACGACCTCAACATACACCGTGGCCAGCCCGCGCAACGGCGCAATACGCGAAAGCCGGCCCAGTGCGCCAATCATGCCGATGATTAAAACCAGCCCAAAAGTCACCAGGGTCACTACCACGGTAACCCGCACACCATCCAGCACAAAACGAAAGATACGATCAAAAGGATCGCGTACCACGAACACCAGAATGGCCAGTAACGCCATCGCACTGACCACCAGGAGCCAGCCCGGATCCCATCGCAGGGCATTTTCGTTGCCGGGAATGGTGGGGAGGTGGGAATCGGGTTGAGGAACCGATGGATTTGCCATGCTCACCGCCTTTAATGAAACACAACAAGAGGGCCGGGTAGCCCCGGCCCCCACAGCCCGATGGTGCTTACTGGCCCGCGAGCCACTTTTCTTCCAGCTTCTTTACCGTTCCGTCATCTTTGAGAGCTTTGAGCGCTTCGTTAATCGGCCCCATGAATTCACTGCTTTTCTTTTTACAAACTGCAATGCCATAATTCTCGTCGGTGAACACTTCGCCAACCGTCATCAGCTTATCGGGATTGGTAGCCAGAAAAGCCAGTGTGGTGGGGTAATCCGCAATGACGGCATCAATCTGCCCATTGGCCAGGTCGAGGAAGGCCTGATCATAAGCATCGTAGGTTTTTACCTCGGCCCCCGCGATCTTTCCGGCTTCAATGGCGCCGGTGGTGCCAATCTGAGCGCCGATCTTTTTGCCGCTCAGATCATCCTTGCTCTTGATATCTGTGGTCTCTTTCCGAACGGTGACAATCTGCCCGGCGTTGATATACGGATCAGAAAAATCCATGGTGGCTTTACGATCTTCCGTGATGGTGATGGCCGCAATAGCCGCATCATACTGGCACTCAGAAATTCCCGCCAGCATCGAATCGAAGCCTACGTTGGTCCACTCCACCTCAAAGCCCGCCTTCTTTGCCAGGGCATTCATCAGCTCCACATCGAAGCCGGTTAATTGCTTGGTTTGCTCATCAACCATCTCGAAAGGTGGAAAGGTGGCATCGGTAGCCACGCGAATTTTTTTCGCGCCGCCGCTTGAAGCCGCAGGTGCGCACGCCCCAAGCACCAGGGCGGTGAACACCAGCACCGACACAAAAATCCAGGTTACACGCTTCATGGTTTTGCACTCCTCCTTGGGTGACAAATGAGACCATCTCTTTGCAAAAAGGGCTTTCTGTGAAAATTATATCAAAGTTTATCAGTATCGCCTCAACGAGCCCCTGCCCCATATAGAGAGGTACAGGCACACCATATCCATGTCATACGCCCCAAAAACAGATCAGCAATTGATGATAGAATCAAAGTCATGCTTCGCTGGTTTTTCGTTTCCCTTTCAAAAGCCGGTTGGGCGCAGCGGCTCATCACCCATTGGAGCTTTGCCTGGCGTGCCGCCTCGCGCTTTGTGGCAGGTGAAACTGCCGAAGAAGGCCTTAAAGCCGTGCGTGACCTGAACGCCCGGGGCATTCAGGCCACCCTGGATCATCTTGGAGAATCCACCACCAGCCGCGAGGAAGCCCGTAACGCAGCGGATGAGGTCGTGTCTCTCCTCGAAAAAATAGAGGCGCACCATGTTCGCGCCAATGTATCGCTCAAGCTCAGCCAGATCGGCCTGGTCATTGACCCTGCCCTGTGCCAGGAGCTTCTCTTTACCATCCTTACGAAGGCGCGAGAGCAGAACAATTTTATCCGCATCGATATGGAAGATTCCTCACTCACTGCGCCTACCCTGGCCCTTTATCATGCTGCGCGTGAACAGGGCTTTGATAATGTGGGTATTGTGCTGCAGGCCTATCTCTACCGCACCGGTGCCGACCTCGACCGTATTCTGGCCAGGCAAGGCCGTGTGCGTCTGTGCAAAGGGGCCTACAAAGAGCCGGTCTCGGTGGCTTTCCCGCACAAGTCGGATGTGGATGAAAATTATGATCGACTCGCCCGATCTCTGATTCAGGGTGCTCTGGAAGCCGGTTGCCCCACCCTGAGCGAGGATGGCCGTTTTCCACCCCTTCCTGCCCTGGCCACCCACGACCCGGCACGCATCCGGGCAGCCAGGCAGGTTGCTGAAGAGGTGGGCCTTCCTCAAAACGCGCTGGAATTTCAAATGCTCTACGGCATCCGGCGCGACCTGCAGGATCAGCTCGCATCCTCCGGTTACCCGGTTCGGGTCTACGTGCCTTACGGTACACACTGGTATCCTTATTTCATGCGCCGGTTAGGTGAACGCCCGGAAAACATCTGGTTTTTCATCGCCCATTTCTTCCGCCAGTAAATGAACACACCCCCTCCCTCCCCAACCCGTGAGTTGTTGCGCATCGTCCATCCCTGGGCTCTCCTCGCCTGCATCCTCACATACTCTCTTGGGGCCGGCATCGCCAAATACCTGGGGATCGCCATTCACTGGCAGGCATACCTGGCCGGGCAGGCTGCCATGCTTACCCTCCTTTTAAGCAGTTATTTCTTACGGGAATATTTCGACCGTTCTCCCCTCTCTGATCCCATACGCAAACCCGGTGACCCACCCCGCCTGACGCGCCTCAACCTCCTGCAAATTTCAGCCACCACCCTGACGATCGGCGCCGTGCTTACCGTGCTCTTACTCGCCGGGCATGCCCTGACTCTGTCGGGCTTCCTTGTACTGGGGCTTTCCTTTTTCCTCACCCTGGCCGACGCTGTCCCTCCCCTGCGCCTGGCCCGCTCCGGTTATGGCGAGCTGGTGCTGGCCTTTTTTCTGGCCAACCTTACTCCGGTTCTGGCTTTTCTTTTACAGGCAGGGGAACTGCACCGCCTCCTGGCACTCATCACCTTCCCCCTCACCTTCCTGACCCTGGCCTCTCTGCTGGCTCTCCGCCTGCCGGCGTATGCTGCCGATCTCCGCGAAGAGCGTCTGAACATGCTCACCCGCCTGGGCTGGCAGCGCGGCATGAATTTGCATAATCTGCTCATTTTAGGGGGGTACTTCCTTCTCGGTTCGGCGGCTCTGGCAGGTTTACCCTGGGCACTAACCTGGCCGGGCCTGCTCGGGCTGCCCATCGGCCTGTTTCAGATCTTTTTAATCACCTCCATCGGCAACGGAGCACGCCCCCGCTGGAAATTACTGACGGTGGTCGCGGCCTCTACCTTCGCATTGACCATTTACTTCCTCAACCTGGCCCTGTGGAGTGGATGATCCATGCCCGAATTTCTCGAACTCCTCCCCCCCACTGAAGCCCTCACCTTGCTCCTCAAACACCTCCCACCCCCCAACCCACAGATTGAAATGGTGAGCCTCACCGACGCCCTGGGGCGCGTGAGTGCCCAACCTATCTACGCCTCCGAACCCCTCCCTGCTTTTTCGCGCAGCGCCGTCGATGGCTTTGCCGTCCGCGCGCGTGATACCTTTGGCGCTTCTGAGAGCCTCCCCGCTTACCTCACCCTGGCGGGTGAAGTTCCCATGGGTAGTGCACCGGGTTTCGTCTTAAACCCCGGTCAGACCGCGCTCATTCACACTGGAGGAATGCTCCCCGAAGGAGCAGACGCGGTGGTCATGCTGGAATACACCCAGTACAGCCGGCCAGGAGAGGTTGAGATTTTACGTGCCGCTGCCCCCGGCGAAAATGTATTATTCGCCGGAGAAGATGTAAGATCGGGTGATGAAGTCCTCCCTGCTGGGGTGCGCCTTCGCCCGGCTGAAATCGGCGGACTGGCGGCTCTGGGGATTCTGGAGGTGCCTGTAACGGCCCCACCCCGGGTGGGCATTCTTTCCAGCGGCGATGAGGTGATCCCCCCGGAACAGACGCCTGCCCCCGGCCAGGTGCGGGATGTCAACAGTTACACCCTCAGCGCTCTGGTCACTGCCTCTGGCGCCCGCCCCCGCCGATACGGCATCGTACCCGATGATCCCGAACCCCTCAATCAGACCCTCCGTCAGGCCCTTGATGAAAACGACCTTGTGGTCATCACCGCCGGGTCTTCCGCATCCACACGCGATCTCACCGCTGAAATCATCGCCCGCGCCGGGAAACCCGGCGTGCTGGTGCACGGGATCAATGTGAAACCCGGCAAGCCCACCATTCTGGCTGTCTGTGGTGGCAAAGCCGTGATCGGTCTTCCGGGGAATCCGGTCAGCGCACTGGTCATTGCCCGCCTGTTCGTGGTGCCCGTGATTGAACATTGCCTCGGGCTCATCGCCCCCCGCCCGCGAACGGCCATCCAAGCGCGCCTGGCCGTTAATGTGCCCTCGCAGGCCGGGCGAGAAGATTACCTGCCCGTACAGCTCACTTCACAGGGAGGAACATGGATGGCTGAGCCGATTTTCTACAAAAGCAACCTGATTTTTACCCTGGCGCGAGCCGATGGCCTGCTGAAAATCCCCGCCGATGCCACCGGCATCGAAGCCGGCTCACTGGTAACTATTGAGATTTTATAAAGCTGGGAGCCAGCCATGTCCGTCTACCTGCACGATATTCCGCTCGCCCAGGCAAAGGAACGATTCCAGCAGGCTCTGGAAAAAGCCGGCCTCTGGGGGGTTCTGGGGGTGGAATCGATTCCCCTCGATGAACATGCCGCCGGGCGCACACTGGCACAACCCGTCTGGGCACGGCTCTCTTCACCCCATTACCACGCCGCCGCGATGGATGGTTTTGCCCTGCGTGCTGAACATACTTCAGGGGCTCTACCATCCCGTCCTGTGGCTCTGTCAATCGGGGAACAGGCCAGGTATGTCGACACGGGTGATCCTCTGCCCGAGTGGGCCAACGCCGTGGTGCCCATTGAAGCGGTTGAGCCGCTAGACGCCCACGGTCAACCAGCCTCCGACCCGCGCCATCCTCATACCATCCGCC
>AMZC01000088.1_pt1 | contig 28341 bp, 19 predicted proteins | sample 948551 | NCBI WGS metagenome assembly AMZC01 (sample SAMN01120625, study PRJNA171369) | bioreactor sludge metagenome | biome: sludge; isolation source: anaerobic thermophilic cellulolytic sludge from lab reactor | place: China: Hong Kong, Shek Wu Hui wastewater treatment plant | collected... | reverse complement strand
CAGGCGAGCCAACCTTAACGCTTGCTCTAGTCCTGTGCGCCCCTGAAGGCGCTCACAGGAGGGCTGCCTCTGGTCTGGCGAGCCCCTGCTGCTGGCAGCAACAAAAGCGCCGGGCGTCGGGGCTGAGCCAGACCGCTCCGCCGCGGCTACGTCCGTGACCCGGTGAGCGGAGAGGCGCGGCGTCAGCGCGGGCGCGAGGTCAGGGGCGCGGCGCTAAGACGCATTCCCGTTGAGGTACTTGTGCAGCAGGCCGAGCAATTCGGCGGTGCTGATCGGCTTGGCGAGATAGTCGTCACAGCCAGCGGCCAGGAACCGCTCGCGGTCGCCGCGCATGGCGTTGGCCGTCAGCGCGATGACCGGGATGTTGCCAGTCTCCGGGTACGCCTTCAGGCGGCGCGTGGCCTCGATACCGTCAATGCCCGGCAGGCTGATGTCCATCAGGATCAGGTCGGGCTTCTGATGAAAGGCCAGTTCCAGGCCGGTCAGGCCGTCGTCGGCTTCCAGCACCTCGTAGCCGTGCGCCTGCAGGATTTTGCGCACCAGGCGTTTGTTTTGAAAGTTGTCCTCAATGTACAGAATGCGGTGTGCCATACGCACTCTCCACGCCCCACTGTGTCGGGTCTTGCCAGTAAATCCCCCCGCTGTGTGCAGCCCGGCCTGCGGACGCAGGCTCAGATGCGGCCCAGCGTCCGGTCTACCGAGTCAATGAGCGCCTGTCGATCCAGCGTCGCCTTCTGGAACAGCGAGATGATCTTCTGCAGCAGTCGGTCGCGCTCGTCGCGGCTCAGATCTTTGGCCGTCAGCACGACCACCGGCATGTCGCGCGTGCGCTCGTCGTCGCGCAGCCGTTCCAGCAACTCCTCGCCGCTGATGTCTGGCAGCATCAGGTCGGTGACGACCAGCGCGGGCCGGTGCTCCAGGATCGCCTGCCAGCCGGACTCGCCGTCATAGGCTTCGATCACCTGGTAGCGCCCGGTCGCCTCCAGCAGACGCCGGATCAGGCGGGCATCGCGCCGCTCGTCGTCAATCACCAGGATCGTCTGCAGCGGCGGCGGCTCCGTCGCGATGTCGTCCTTGGACGCTGCGGCGACCTGCCCCTCGCTGACGCGCGTCAGTTCGGGCGCGTCGCCCAGGTTGCCGCCCAGGGTGCTCACCACGTGCTCCACCAGATCGCGCGTGCTGAAGCTGCCTTTCTGCCACAGCGACTCGGCGTAGCGTTCCAGCCGCTGACGGTCGGCGGCGGTCAGCGTCTTGGCCGAGACGACCACCACAGGGATATGAGCCACGGCGGGATCGGCCTTGATCATCTCCAGCAGGGTGAAGCCGTCCAGGTCGGGCATCATCAGGTCGAGCACCACCAGGTCGGGCTTGCGCTGCCGGACGATGTCCAGCCCGTCGCGCGGATCGTTGACCTCGAAGACACGGTAATTCTTGCGCGCCTGCAGCAGGCGGCGGATCATGCGGCTGTCCTGCGGGTTGTCGTCAATGACGACGACAGTCGTCACCTGCTCTTCCAGCCGTTCGAACGCCGCGCCCAGCCCTTCGACGATCTGCGTGTGCGCCGACGTTTCGACCCCCGTCTGCTCGAATTCCAGATCGAGCACGTACTGATCTTCCAGGATGTGCTTTTCCGCCGGGAAGGTGTGCCCGGAGCAATTGACGACGACCGTCTCGTCCGCGCCGATGGCCCCGCTGGCGATCAGGTGTTCCAGGCCGGCGAAGGCCACCGCCGCCGCCGGTTCCATGCTGATCCCTTCCATCCGGGCCAGGCGGCGCATGGCGCGGAAGGCGTCGCCATCCGGCACGGCGATCATCGTGCCGCCGGTCGCCAGGCACGCTTCGCGCAGCAGAGGATAGGCCCGCCCCGGATCGCCCGTCGCCAGCACCGAGATGCGCGTCTGCGGGACGACCGGCGTCGCCGTCGGCTGACCGGCCTGCCAGGCAGTCACCATGGGCGCACAACCTTCGGACTGCACGATGGCCAGGCGCGGCAGGCGGTCAATGAGGCCCATGTGATACAGTTCCTGGAAACCGCGCCAGATGCCCAGCGGCCCGATGCCCCCGCTGACCGCCTGCACGTACCAGTCGGGGGCGCGCCAGGGCGCGCTGCCAGGCAGGGCGCGCGCCAGTTGCTCGGCGATCTCGTAGGCGATGGTCTTGAACGATTCGCGCCCAGGCAGCGAATTGGCCCCTGGGTCATAGTAGAGATTGCGCCGCGCGGCGAAGTCCAGCGCGATCTGCTTGGCCTGATCGTAGGTGCCGGCGATCTTGACCACCTCGGCCCCGTAGAGCGCCAGTTCGCGCAGCTTTTCGCCCGGCACATTGCTGGTGAGGAAAATCCACAGACGGATGCCCGCCCGCGCGCAGAAAGCCGCGTAGGCGGCGGCCTTGTTGCCGGTCGAGGCCAGCACGCATTCGTCAATGCCCCGTTCGACCATGTAGGCCACGGTGAGCGCCGCCTGACGGTCTTTGAAACTGGCCGTCGGCATCCGGCGCTCGTCCTTGATGAACAGGCCGTGATGGTTCAGTTCGCGGCTCAGCGGACCGGCAGGAATGAGCGGCGTCCAGCCCTCGCTCAGCGACAGGCCCGCGCGGGGCGTCACCGGCAACAGTTCGCCATAGCGCCACAGCGAGGTCACCCGCCCGGCCAGGCCATCGCGCCAGGCGACGGCGGCGGCTTCGTAGTCGTAGCGCGCTTCCAGCCAGCCCGACCCGCACTGCGGGCAGGTGAGGGGCAGCGGATCGGGAGCGATCGGCTGCCCGCAGTCCATGCACACAACGCCAGTGATCAACGACGGCATGTGCCTACCTTCTTGCGATACAGCGATGTCTGCCTGTGCGCGACGGAGCGTTTAATCGTCGCCCGGCTGCAGGTCAGACACCGGCAGGGTGAAATAGAACGTCGAACCAACGCCAACCTGCGACTCGACCCACAGTTGGCCGCCGTGCATCTCCACCAGTTCGCGCGTGATGGCCAGCCCCAGGCCGGTTCCACCAACGCGGCGCGTGTACGACTGATCCACCTGACGGAAGCGCTCGAAGATGACTGGCAGCTTGTCCGCCGGGATGCCAATGCCAGTGTCAGCGCAGGCCACCAGCACATAGCGCGGATCGCGCTGATACACCCGCGCCTGCAGCGTGATCGAGCCTTCCTCGGTGAACTTGGCCGCGTTGCCCAGCAGGTTGTTCATGATCTGGCACAGACGCACCGGGTCGGCCTTGACTTCGGGCAGATCGGCGGGAATGTCCACGAACAGCTCGACGGGCTTGTCCTTGATCAGCACGCGGGCCGGAGCCACCACCTCGCGCTCGACCAGCTCGTGCAGGCGCACGCGCTCGCGCCGCAGGTCCATCTGCCCGGCCTCGATCTTGGCCAGATCGAGCACGTCATTGATCAGGTTGAGCAGGTGCCGCCCACTTTCGTAGATGGCCACCACGTCTTCGTGCATCTCGTCGGTCAGTTCGCCGTCAATGCCGTCGAGCAGGATTTCGGCGTACCCGATGATCGAGTTGAGCGGGGTACGCAGTTCATGGCTCATGCTGGCCAGGAACTCGCTCTTCAGGCGGTCTACTTCGCGCAGACGGTCGGCGACGTTCACCTGCTCGGCGTAGAGACGGGCGTTCTGCACGGCCACCGCGACCTGCGAGGCCAGGGTGGTGTGGATCAGCACATCTTCGTCGGTGAAGCGCCCCGGCTGCTCGGACTGCACGTCCAGCACCCCGATCAGCGTGTCGCCGGCGATCATGGGCACTGCCAGCTCGGAGCGCGTTTCGGGCAGCAGCGGGTTGGGCAGGAAGTCGGGCGTGCGCAGCACGTCGTTCTCCACCACACCGGTGCGGGTACGGGCGGCGCGGGCCACCAGACTGCGTTCGGCGTGCAGCGGGATCATGTGTCCGGCGGCGACCATCTGCTCGCCCACTTCGCCTGCGCCTGCCGCCAGCACCAGCGCTTCGTGCACCTCGTCCAGCAGGTAGATATGGGCGTGGTAGAGGTCGAATTGCTCTTTGGTCAGGTTGGCCACGGAGCGCAGCAGCGCATCGGGATCGAGGGTGGTCGAGGCGGCGGTACTCACCGTAGCCACCGTTTCCAGGTCGGCGGCGCGGCGTTCGCTTTCGTCGAAGGCGCGGTACTGTTCGAGCGCGGCGGCCAGGCGGGCAGCGACTTCCTCCACCAACCGGATTTCTTCGGGCGTCCAGGTGCGCGGGCGATCCTCACCCACGACGATGGTGCCGATAACCTGCTCGCCCAGCTTGACCGGCTGTACCAGCGCGTTGTCGCCGTCGCGACCGTTGCCCGGCGAACCAGCGGGCAGAGCACTACCCTGCAACGGGCGCACCCGCTGCAGATCGTACTGGACGCCGGTATGGCCCTGGCTCGACAGACGGCCCAGGTAGCCTTCCCAGGTACGGCTGATCAGGCGGCGGTTGATGGCGTCGGCGCGGGCCATGGCTTCGCGGGTTTCTTCATAGGCGCGCGCGGCGCTCAAGGCCGAAGCAAGCTGACTGGCCATCGCCTCGAACACGGGCAGGTTGTCCTCGCGGAAGGTGTTCGGCTGCACTGCCTGCATGTCCAGCACGCCGAGCACTTCGTCACCGACCACCAGCGGGATGGCGACTTCTGAGCGGGTATCCGGCAGCAGGGGGTTGGGCAGGTGCACATCGCTGGTAGCTGTGTCGGGCACCAGCACCGGACGGCGCGTGCGGGCGGCGCGGGTCACGATGGCCGTCGCGCCCAGGTCCAGGCGATGGCCGCGCTCCAGCAGAGCGCGGCCCACCTCGCCCGTCCCGGCGACCAGCACGGCGTAGCGTTGCGCTTCGTCCAGCAGGTACACCTGCACATAATACAGGTCGAATTGGTCGCGGATGTAGTTCACCACGCTGGGCAACAGTTCTTCCGTCTGCACCAGGTGCGTGGCAAGCTGACCGACCTGCAGCGTCAGGAACAGGTCGCGCGTGCGGGCGGCCACGCGCTGTTCCAGCGACTGCACCAGGTCCTGGAGCTGATCGGCCATGTCGTTGAAGGTGCGGGCCAGGATGCCCAGTTCGTTGCGGGCGCGCAGCGCCACACGCTGCGACAGGTCACCGCCGGCGATACGCACCGCCGCCGAGGCCAGCGCCGTGATGGGGCCGGAGAAGCTAGTAGCCAGCAGCACACCCAGCGCACCAGCGATGACCACCAGCCCGGCCACCAACACCACCAGGAAGCGTTGTGTTTCCTGCAACGCTCCCAGCGCTTCGCTCTGTTCCACTTCGGCCAGCATCGCCGACTGCAGTTCGGGCACCCAGCGATACACGCCGAAGACTGTCTCGCCACGGTAGTTCTCATAGGTAGCGATGCCGTTCTCGCCCGCCAGAGCGCGGTCAATGCCCAGGCTATGGTACGCCTGCACCATGGGGTAGCCGGGGAAACGGCTGGGCGTGAGCATGTAGTTACCTTCGGCGCTGATCAGGTACGTCTCACCACTTTCGCCCAGACCGGTGCGCTCGGTCATCAGGTTACCCAGCGTCTGAATGTTCAAGCGCCCGGCCAGCACGCCCACCGTCTGCCCTTTGTCCACCACCGGCTGCGTCAGCACGATGGTCAGGCGGTTGGTGCCCGGCTCGTAGTACGGCGGCTGGCTGTAGGGCGCTTTGAGGCTGGGTTCAAAGTAGGGTTGACGCGACACGCGCTTGCTGATCTGCCCTGTGTTCGACGAGGCCAGGATCAACCCCGTCTCGTCATAGAAGAAGATTTCGCTAAAGGTCGGGTCTACTTTCACCGCTTCGTAGAATTGCTCGTTGAAGGTGCGGCGCAGCGAGCCAATGCCGCTCTGTTCCAACTGCGCCAGCAGCAGGAAGCGGTTGTAGGTAAGCTCGTCAGCCAGCAGCACGCCCAGGCGGCCTCGGCTATCGCTCAGCCAGCGCGCGATTTCCTGGCTCTTGAGTTCCGCCACGGATTCAAGCTGGCGGATGGCCTGGCTGCGCGCCATGTCGCTCACTTCGTTCGAGATGACCAACCCGATCAGCAACGAGGGGATGGCCACCAGCAACACGAAGAACAGCGCCAGGTTCCAACGGATTTGCCGCCAGAACGGCAGGCGGAAACTCGTCGTTGCGCTGCGGAACCGGATGGTATCTGCCTGTCCAGTCATACTCTATGCCCCTGCTCAGCTACTCTGTCTCTATGGCGGACGGCGCACCAGGCCCCGCCTCGTCCGCCGGAGTTGTGCATGGCTTCGTCAACTCTCATTTGGCTGGCACGGCATCCTGTGCACGCTCCACAGGTTCCTCGGTGTCCTGCGGGGCGGGTGCCAGCTTCAGTTCGATGGCCGTATGCGGTGCGCGCAGCGCCTTGCCCAGCGCCCGCGCTGCCGTAGCGATCACTTCGTCCAGGCTGGTGGCGCGCTGAATCTCCTGGGTAATGGCGTTCAGCGTCTGTTCGTGACGGCTGGCCTGTTCGGTGGCGCGGAACAGACGGGCGTTTTCCAGCGAGACGGCGACCTGACCGGCCAGGGTCATGAACACGTCCAGCAGCTCCGGCCCGAAGCGATCCTCGCGGTCGGACTGCACGTCCAGCACACCCAGCAGACGCCCGCGCGCCACCAGCGGGAAGGCCGCTTCCGAGCGCGTGTTGGGCAGCAGCGGGTTGGCCAGGAAGTTGGGATCGTTGGCCGTATCGGCCACGATGACCGGTTGCTGTTCGCGGGCCGCGCGCGCCACCAGACTGCGCGCGTTCAACGGGATGTTGTGTCCACGCGCCAGCATGGCACGCCCTACGTCGCCCGCGCCTGCGGCCAACACCAGCCTGTCCTGCGTGTCGTTCAGCAGGTAGATGTGCGCATGATAGAGGTCGAAGCTCTGTTTGGTCAGCTCGACGATCTGCGGCAGCAGTTCGTCGGGGTTGAGGATAGCCGCGGCCTGTTGCGCCACGCGAGCGGCCAGGCGCAGGTCGCGGGTACGGGCGTCTACCAGCGCTTCCAGGCTACCAATCATGTTGGCCAGGCGAGCGGCGGTGTCGTTGAGCGCGCGGGCCACCGTGCGGATCTCGCTACCGCCCGTCTCTGGCGCGCGCGCGGACAGGTCGCCCGCGCCGAGCGCCCGCGCCGCGTTGGTCAGCGAGATGAGCGGGCGGCTGAGGCGCGCCACGCTCACCAGACCGACGATCGTGGCCAGGATGGTTGCCGCGACCACCGTCAGGACGGTGGTGGTGAGGGCGTCATAAGCAGCGTGGTAGGCCACTGAGGTAGGCACCTGCGCCACCACTTTGAAGGTTTGCGTGCCCAGCTCGATTGGCTCGTAGGCCAACACCACCCGTTCGCCCCCCAGGCCGGTGTGCTCGCCGAAGCTCTCTGGCACTTCGAAGATCGTGCCGCTGAGCACCACCGAAGGGTTGCGGTGCGCCACCACGCGGTTCTGGCTGTCCACCACGAACACATCCTGGCCCTCGGAGACCAGCACAGCCGCTACGGCGTCCCACACCGGCGCGATCTGCAACGTGGCAATCATCACCCGCGTGACCTGGCCGGAGCGCAGGTCTACATAGGGGATGGCAATGTCAATCAGCGGCTCGCCCGTGCTCTCTTCGAAACGGACCGCACCGTAGTAGGGCTGCTGCTGCGTGGCTGGGATGCGGAAAAGTTCGTCGTCGGCCCGGTTGGTCAGGTCGTTGGGAGAGATCACCCTGCGCCGCGCCTGATGGAAAAGTTCCTGGCCGTTCCCGTCGAGCAGGGCCAGTTCCGACAGGCTGCGGTTCGAGGCGAACGCCTGCATCAGCATCATCTCTTCGGGGTTTTCGGGAGAGACGGTGGGATCCCAGCCCGCGGCGGTGCGCACCGCGTTCTGCAGCGACTGTTCCAGGGTGCGCGTGTTTTCGGTGAGGAACTGCTCCACATCACCGGCCACGCGCCGCGCCACCTCAGCCTGCAGGTCCTGGGCACTCTGGCGCTGCGCCGAGAAACCACGCCAGGTGGCGGCACCACCAGCCAGCAAGGTAGGTAGCACCGCCAGCACAATCATGATCAGGGTCAGTCGTGCACGAAGGCTCTTTAGCATACTTCCTCTCCCTCAACACCTCAGATGCAGGCGAAACGACAGCATCGCAACCCGTAACCTAAGAGGCGGGCGCGCGGATGATGGTATCCGCCTGCATCAGAATGGCGTCGGGCACCGTCACGCCCAACGCCTCGGCGGCTTGCAAGTTCACCATCAGAGCAAATTCGAGCGATTCCACCGGCAGATCGCCGGGTTTGGTGCCGCGCAAGACCTGAACGGCCAGCCGGGCCGCCTGCTCACCCGCCGGGTAGAAGTCCACGCCGTAGCTCAGCAAGACGTTCTCGGTGTGCGGAATAGTCGGCGTCGAGAAGGGGATGCCGCGGGCCATGGTCACCGCCGCAAACTCCGCCGCGAACTCGTTGGTGGTCACGTCGGGCAGCACGATCACCGCGTCCACGTCGTCGGGAATCTCGGCCATCGCCTGCCGCACTTCGTCGGGCGTGTGCACTTCGCGCAGCACCAGTTCGATCCCCAGCTCGTCCACCACCGACTGCACATCCGCCAGCGCCGACTGCACGGCCTGAATGTTCGTATCCAGGGGCAGGTAGACTCGCTTCATAGCGGGCAGCACCTGTTTGAGCAACTGCAGACGCCGCGAGTCCGGGTTGGCATCCGAGACGCCGGTCAGGTTGCCGCCAGGGTGCGCCCAGCTTTCGGCGAAACCGGCCCCCACCGGATCGGTGACCAGGGTGAAGACGATGGGCGTATTCCCCGCCACCTTCTGCGCTGCCAGCGTCGCCGGCGTGGTGATGCTGAAGATCAGATCAACCTTCTGCTCGATCAGCGTGCTGGCATAGGACTGCAGTCCTTCGTCAAAATTGCCGATCGGCCCATCGTACACATAGGTGACGTTCTGGCCTTCGACGTACCCCAGCGCGGCCATGCCCGCTTTGAACCCTTCTACCGACGGATTGAACAATTCGATCGGGTTGAGAATGCCCACCTTGAAAGACTGCTGGACGGCCTTGTTGTCGTCCTCATCGCCGCCACAGGCGGCCACCAACAGCGCCAGCAACGCCAGCGCGAGCGCCACCCTGAAAGCCCAGGGCCGGCCCCTCTGGTTCCCGTTCATGTTCCCCCCTCCAGGCCCCACACTGTCGCTTCAGTCACGCACCCGCCAGGTTTCCTCGCGGGCGATGATGAGGAGAGCAGGAGGAAGAGGCGGGCACGGGCAGGTATTGCCGGGTGCAGCGACAGGTTCAGACGCCCCCACTATGGCATACTATAAAAGTAAAGTCAACAGACATGCAGGCAGGATCGGCAACTTTTCATGAATTTTTGAGATGCCGGATACGGCGGGCTGATGCTCCAAACAAGCCTTGCTCACGGTTCGCTTAACACCTGGGCAAATCGCACAAAAGCCCTGGCCGGTAACCTGCTATAATCATGTTCAAACTGAACGATCCGCTGGCCAAGAGAAGCACAATGCCCAATTCACCCGCTCCCAAACCGGACGATGTCTTTGCGCTCATCCGCGACCAGGATGTGCGCTCTATCGAATTGCTGTTCACCGATGTGGCAGGAATGCACAAAGCCGTCGTGATTGACGCCGACGGTCTGGCGGCGGCGCTGGAGCGGGGCGTCTGGTTCGATGGCTCGGCGATGGAAGGCTTCGCCCGCATCGTCGAGTCCGATATGTACCTGGTGCCCGACCTGGCGACGTTTGCCATTGTGCCCTGGGAAGCTCCGCGCCCCGAAGTCGGGCGCACAGCGCGCGTCTTCTGCGATGTCTACATGCCCAACGGGCAGCCGTCGCCTGGTGATCCGCGCGGGGCGCTGCGGCGCGCCCTGGCGCAGGCCGCCGAACTGGGCGCGCGCTACATGATCGCGCCGGAACTGGAATTCTATCTGTTCCGCGAGTTGCCTTCTGGCGCACAGCCCCTGGCAGACGACGCCAACAGCTACTTCGATACGTCAGACGGGGTGGCGCGCGTGATCCGCAAGCGGGCGAGCGACGCGCTGCGCAGCATGGGCATTCCCGTGGAGTCCAGCCATCATGAGGTGGGCGGTGGACAGCACGAGCTAGACCTGGCCCCCGCCGATGCCCTGCGCATGGCCGATGCCATCGTCACGGCGCGGATGGCCGTGCGCGCCATTGCCGCGCAGGAAGGGCGCACCGCCACCTTCATGCCCAAACCGCTGGCGCACGCCCCCGGCAACGGGATGCACCTGCATCAGTGGTTCGAGGACCTCAAGACCGGCGTCAACCGCTTCACCGATCCCAGCAACGATTACGGCCTGTCGGGGGAGGCGCAGGCGTTCATGGCCGGTCAACTGACCTACGCCCGTGCCATGTGCGCCGTGCTCGCGCCCCTGGTCAACAGTTACAAACGCCTGATGTCGGGCCAGGAAGCGCCGGTCTACGTCACCTGGGCGCAACTGAACCGCGGGGCGTTGCTGCGTGTGCCGCGCCTGGCCGAACCGGCGCGCCGGGGTACGCGCGTGGAGATGCGCTGCCCCGACCCAACCTGCAACCCCTACCTGGCCTTTACGATTCTGCTGCACGCGGGGCTGCGTGGCATCCGCGAAGGGCTGATCCTGCCGCCCGCCGCGGAAGAAGAACTCTACGCCGTGTCGCTGCGTCACCGGCACCTGACGACTCTGCCCGCCTCGCTGAGCGAAGCGCTCGACGAATTCGAGGCCAGCGATCTGGCTCGCGAGGCGCTGGGCCTGCAACTGTTCGAACGTTTCCTGGAAGCCAAACGGCTGGAGTGGAAAGAGTATCTGCCCGTAGTGAGCACCTGGGAACTGGAACGCTACCTGAACGCCTATTGACAGGCCCTGTCGTCACGTCTCCTTGCCAAGTGTGCGTGAGGCTGCTGTGTCTGGTCCGTCTCGTCCGACCATCCGCGATTTGCTCCGCCTGGCGTTGCCGGTCGGCACGACTGTCGTGGCCGGGCAACGGGCGATAGATCGTCCCGTGACCTGGGTGCACGTGCTCAACACGCGCCCGCCCGCCTTCCCCGAACTGAACGGGGGCGAACTGGCGCTGCTGTCGCTGGATGCGCTGCGCCTGCTGAGCGACAAGCTGACGCTGGTGGGGCTGATCCGCGACCTGGCCGAGCTATCGGTCACGGGCGTAGGGGTATTGGGTGAGGTCGGGCAGGCCGCCTGCGAGGCCGCCGACGAACTCAACGTGGCGCTGCTGCGCCTGCCCGATACGGCGCAGTTGCGCAACGTCGAGCGGGATGTGGCGCAGGTGTTGATGGGCACACCCGCATCGCCCGAACAGCGTGGCCACGAGATTCGCGAGCAACTGCTGCAGCTTTCCACCGAAAACCGCGGCCTGGAAGCGCTGATCGAAGTCATCGCGGGCATGGTCAGCAAGACGGTGGTAGTGCAGGACAAACGCCTGCACCCGCTGGCGGCAGCGGGCGCGCTGACGCAGACGGCGCTGTGGCCAGACATCGAAGACGCACTCTACGACACCAACCCCCTGCCAGCCCTTTTCCGTGACCGCGTGGAAGTGGCGCAGGCCAGCCCTGACCCTGTCGCCATCCCCCTGCCCAACCTGGGGCTGCGCCGCCTGGTGGCCCCCATCGTCGCGGGCAAGATGGGGCGCGGGTTCCTGTCGCTGATCTTCGGTCACGACGAACCTTACGACACGCTCGACGTGCTGATCACGCGGCATGGCGCGGCGGTCTGTGCCCTGGAGATGGCCAAAGAGAAGGCCATCCGCGAGGCGCAGAAGCGCGTGCAGGGCAACGTGCTGGAGCAGTTCCTGGGCGGGATGATCAACGAGAGTGAGGCGTTGCTACGCCTGACCCGCCTGGGCTATCAGCCCGATCAGCGCTATACCACGCTCTACCTGAGCGGCGTGCGCGAGAACGTGCCCACCGCCCGGCAGATCGAGGCGCTGTGTAACGAGCAATCCAGCGCGCTGGGCTATGGGGCGCTGGTGCAGCCCTATGGCAGCGCGGTGATCGTCTTCTGCGAGGGCGACGAGAACGCCGCCCGCGACCTGGCCCTGGCCGTGCAGGCGCGCGTCGAGGAGCGCTACGGCGTGCCGATCGTCTGCGGCCTGGGGCAGAGCGCGAGCGACCTGCGCGCCTGGCGCGAGAGCTTCGAGCAGGCGCGCGCCGCGCATCGCACCGCCCTGCAATGGCGGCTGAGCGCGCCGCTGGCCTTCCGCGAGATGGGCGTCTACCGGTTGTTGTCGCTGCTGGCCGGTTCGCCGGAACTGAGCCGCTTCTACCGCGAGACGCTGGGCGAACTGGCCGAGGAAACCCCGCAGAACGCCGAGTTCCTCACCACGCTGGAAGCGTTCTTCGAGGAGCACGGCAACCTGACGCGCACGGCCAAGCGCCTGCACATTCACCGCAACACCCTGCTCTACCGCATGGATCGCATCAAAGAGATCAGCGGGCTGGACATGGAGAACCCGGAAACACGGCTGGCCGTGCATCTGGCGTTGCGCATCCGGCGGATTCTGTAGCTCCCCCTTGCCTTCAGTGACATCGCAGCACGCCAACTGCGCCTCTCTCGGCGATTGTCAACGACATCGCCCAAACAATCGAGAAAAATGAAAGAAAGAATTGAGTATTGATTTAACTTTGAACCTATTCATTCATAGAATAATAAATAATATGTTATCATCGCTCACAGAGAATCCGATCATCAGGAGGAAACAATCATGGCAAATCATTTGTACAAGAAGGCCTTGCTCCTCGTAGTGATGGCCATAGTTGGTCTGGCCATCGCCATTCAGCCGGCCCTGGCCGCAGCGACGGCCCAGGGAGTGGCACTGAGCGGTGGCGCTAATTGCTCTAACGCCGATCTCGACATCACCTTGACGACCAGTAGTGCCACCCATGAATATGGGTTGACTACCAACGAGGCTGGAGAAGTGCTTGGTGAGTTTGAGCAAGCGACTTCGCTTGGCACCTTCAGTGGGACTTACTTCGGGTATGGTATGCCAGTCTCTCCTGCTCAGCCGGAGGGGACGATCATCGGCAGTTACGCCTATGTTGGCGAGACGCCGCCCAGCGCTGCCAACACGGCGGAATTCTTCGTGCTCTATGAATGCAGCAATAGCGGGGCCAATAACGTCCTCTACACCTGCTATGGGCCGTATGGAACATGCCCGCAGACTGCCCAGGAAGGACTGGCTCTGTTGGGGCCTGGTGAAGAAGAAGCCGGCGTCCCCGGCTGCGACGTGCTGCTGCCCATCCCTGCGACAGCCGTGGGTGGGGCGTTCGTGGCCGATGCGCCCGTTTACTGGAAGCCCGGCGAACTGACCAACCCGCTGGTAACGATCGGGGCGGGCAACACAGCGCGTGTCATCGGGCAAGACGCCTCCGGCCAATACTACAAGATCATCTGGGGCTGCGACTTCGTGTGGGTGCCCAAGGCGACCATGGGGCCGAACTACGACGCCGTGTGGAACGGCGCGCCGCTGCCGACGGCGATCGTAGAATAACGCAGCGTTTCCGGCTCGCAGTAGACAGGGGCGGAGTCATTCTCCGCCTCTGTTCTTTTCGAGCGGGGGAGGCGGGAACACCTGACATTTCTGCCCGCCTCATTTCTTCTCCCAAAAAGTCTATTTTTTATCACTTTTTTGCAGCAAAATACCCTTTGATGCTCTATGATTACTTAGACTCTCATTTCTTATTGATGGAGGATAAATCGCATGCTTCGCAAAACACTCACTCTAGTGGCAGTCGTCAGCGCGGCGCTGATACTGACCATCCCCTCTATTCAGCTCGCCGGTGCCGTGACTGTCGACACTTTGAGCGTCGAGTTGAACTGTCTGGGCGTCATCGATCTGGGGTCTAGCTTGACCGCCGACCGTGACAACACTGGCGTCGATATGGAAGCCTATACCATCCGTGGCACCGACGGCTACGGCAACACGATCTTCGAGTTTTCGTCTTCCGTTTCGGTGGGCTTCTCCAGTTCGCTGGGTTCTTTTGCATGGTCTACTCCCCCTGGGGCTAACCCCTTGACCCTGCAGATGATCAGCCATGCCGGTAATGGGTATGACGAGCAGATCGTCTTCACGGTCACTGGCGAGTGCACGGGCCTGCCCTGGCCGGAGCCCGAAGTTGCTATCATCCCCGGCTGCGACGTGCTGCTGCCCATCCCAGCTACGGCGGTCGGTGGGGCGTTCGTGGCCAATGCGCCCGTCTACTGGCAGCCCGGCGAACTGACCAACCCGCTGGTGACGATCGCGGCGGGCAACACCGCGCGCGTCATAGGGCTGGACGCCTCCGGCCAATACTACAAGATCATCTGGGGCTGCGACTTCGTGTGGGTGCCCAAGGCGACCATGGGGCCGAACTACGACGCCGTGTGGAACGGCGCGCCGCTGCCGACGGCAGTGGTGGAATAATTCACTGGCTGAAGGGTACGTAATGCGCAGGGGCGGATGTACAGGTCCGCCCCTGCGTTGGTATTTGCGCTATCAAGACTTGCTCAGGGCCGGAAGGGAATCTGCACGGTGATGCACGTCCCGCCGCGCTCCGGGTCGCTGTCTATGGAGAACTGCCCGCTGAGCTGACGCGCGCGCTGCTCCATGTTGCGCAGCCCGAAGCTCTCCGGATTGCGCAGTTCCGCCGGATCGAACCCAACACCGTTGTCCTCTATGGTGAGCACCAGCGTATTCCCTCTTTCGCGCACCTTCACCAGCACATGCGTGGCGTGCGCGTGCCGCGCGACGTTGGAGAGTGCCTCGCGCACGATCTGCGTCAGCGAGTGACGCTGCCGGTCGCTGAGCGTGCGCAGCTTGGGCGGCACGTCTACCGTCACGTCCACGCGGGCGAAGTCGTGGAAGTGCCGCGCCAAGTTGTCCAGGCGCTGTTTGAAGGTCGCCTGCTCCTCGCGAGCCGAGCGCAGGTTGCGGATGTACAGGCGAATGTCCTCGATGATCTGATTGAGGTCTTCGATGATGCTCTGATACTGCTGCTCCTGCTCCGGCGTCATGGGGAACTGCCCGCGCAGAATTTCCAGCTTCATGCCCACGGCGTAGACGGACTGAATCACGCCGTCGTGCAGCTCCATGCCAATGCGGTCACGTTCGCGGCTGAGGGCGATCTCCTGCAGTTGCTCGGTCAGGCGCGCGTTCTCGATGGCGACCGCCGCATGATTGGCCAGCAGCACGATCAACCGCTCGTCGTCTTCGCTGAACGGTTCGCCATCGAGCGGATCGGTCAGGTAGAGGTTGCCCAGCCGTTCGCCGTGACTGATGATCGGCACGCCCAGGAAGCGCTTCATCGGCGGGTGATGCGGGCAGAACCCTGCCGACCGCGGGTCTTGCGTCAGGTCGTCCAGGCGGATGGGCGTATCGGATTCGAGCACCGCGCCCAGCAACCCCAGGCCGCGCGGCTCGGTACCGATACGGCGGATTTCCTCGGCATCCATGCCCGACGTGATGAAGGCCCGCAGCGTGCCGTCGCCCGCGGGGACGCCCAGGGCCGCATAACGCGCCTGCACCAGCTCGCGGGCGATGTCGGTGATCGTCTGCAGCGTGCGCGGCAGACTCAGTTCCTTGGTGATGGCTGCGGCAGCCCGGCTGAGCGCGTCGAGCATGGGCAGCGCGCAATCGTTGTCGTCAGTGGAGGAGTGCAGAGTAGTCATGATGGTTCACCGTGTCAATTTCTACCGTACTTGCGCCGACTTTGCTGTATAATAGTGATAAATAACGACAAAACCTCTTTTGATGGTTCACCCTATCTTGTTGGTTTTTACAGCGCCCGTCACGGTATAATCTGCTGTGACCAGCGCATCAGTCGTCCGCAACAAGGAAATGCACCCAGATTGATTAAGACCCCATGCCGGAGAACTCAGTGACACCTCTTCGCATTCTGATCGCCGATGATCATGCCGTGGTACGCGCCGGCCTCAAAGCCTTGCTGGAGCAGCAACCCGACTTCACCGTGGTGGCGGAAGCCGAGAGCGGCATCGAGGCAGTGCGCCAGGCAGTGACTCATCGCCCCGACATCGTGGTGATGGACATCCGTATGCCGGGCGGGCTGTCGGGCATCGAAGCCTGTGAGCAGATTGTCGAACAGGTGCCCAACGCCAGGGTGATCATGCTCACCTCCTACGCTGAGGACGAGCTGGTCATGGACGCCGTGCGCGCCGGGGCAGTCGGCTATGTGCTCAAGCGCGTCGGCAGCAGCGACCTGGTAGATGCCATCCGCACCGTCGGGCGGGGTGATGCGCTCATTGACCCCTCGATGACCAAGGCCCTGCTGGAAGAAGTGCGGCAGGCTGCCCAGGTGAAGGAAGCCTCGGCGTTTGCCGGCCTCACCCCGCAGGAAATGCGCATCCTGGCGCTGATGGTAGAAGGGCTGACCAACCGCGAGATCGCCGCGCAGCTCTTCCTGGGTGAGGGCACGGTCCGCAACTATGTGGGCAACATCCTCAGCAAGTTGCAGGTATCCAACCGGGCCGAAGCCGCCGTGTTTGCCGTCAAGAACCATATCGAGCGCCATCTACCCAAAGACGACGATCATTCCTGAGCCTGGAGCCTGTCCGGCGCTGCCGGTTGATGCGGGTGCGCGCGCCCTTTGGTCAGCCAGCGCAGCAGCGAAAGCACCACCGCGCCCATGGCGGTTGCTCCACCGGCCAGCACGTAGAGGCCCGCTCCGGCTACCAGCCCCACCATCGCCACAAACCACAGCGACGCGGCAGTCGTCAATTCGTGCACCTGATCGCCGCGCCGGATGATGACTCCTGCGCCCAGAAAACCAATGCCCGTGATGACGTTGGCGGCCAGGCGCGCCGCCGAATTGTCGTCGTACAGGCCCCTGGCCATCACCATCACCAGGGCGGAGCCAAGGCCCACAAGCATATGCGTGCGCAGGCCCGCCGGGCTGCGCCGCCACTCGCGATCCAGGCCGATGATCCCTGCCAGCAGCAGGGCTACCGCCAGGGGGATCAGCGCCTCTAACTGTGCATGGACGGTCATGGCCGAATCCTCAGGCTTCTGACAACTATAAACGCCTCGTTCACAGCATGGCTAGTGCAAAACATCATGGCATGGTGGGGCAATCGGCACACCGTGGACCGCCGCGCCGGCCCAACGCTTCCCCTCAGTTGACAGCGGTAACATCCTACTACTATTCTAAGGGAAGAAAGGGCAATTGGCCTCACTGTTCTCTCACACCTCTCTCCACAACACCATCACGCTGACCCTGCCAGTTGCTCCTGCAATTGTCCGCCTGCTATCTGGCCTTTGAGGAGAGAGAACGGTATGAAGATCAACCTTGTCCTAAACCTGTTGGGATGTACGCTACTGGTGCTGACGGCGATACTCGCGCCGCCCTCTCCAGCAAACGCCCAGGGGCCGGAGATCATCACCGCCAGCGAGTTTCACAGCACCGGCGATCTGATCGAAGGCTGGTACTGGCTGCGCGACGATGCGCATCAGCAGACTGCCGACTGGGTCTTCAACCGCCTGCCCGCCGGTTCAGGAGACATCGAACTGCGCTTCCAGGTGCTGGCCACCGATCAGGTCTCCGGCAGACCGGGGGTAGACGCTTACTTCTTCCTGAGCTACGGCGTTCCCCCCACTGGGCAGATGGGCGGCGTGCTCTACGAGCGGCTGCCGGTTCAGTTGCGCAATCAACCCGTCCCCGGCGACACCACCGGCTACTACTGTCTGGGCACGGTCACCATTCCCCGCGCGGCGCTGCGCAATGCCCAGGTGCTCTGGCTGCACGTCAGCCGCGCCGACGAACTGAATCAGCTACCCCCGTCCGACGTTCACGTGGCCTTCCGCCTGGAGAGCGTGGTGATCACAACGGCGGGCGCGGGCGGAGGTCAGACGCTGGGCGGCGCGACCAATTTCGAGAGCAACGGCGACCTGGTCGAGGGCTGGTACTGGCTGCGCGACGACGCCCGGCAACACTACGCCCGCTGGCAGTTCCCCGTCGGCGCAGTGCCGGCGGGTGCGCAGGCCGTCACCTTTCAGGTGCAGGCCCTGGCCACCAACACGTACAACGGCGGGCCGGGCTTCCCCGCCGACTTCCGGGTGACGCTGCTCGATCAGAACAACGCGGCGGTGACCACGCAGATTGTGCAGATCGCCAATACTTCGCCGCAGGGCGATCCGCTGGGCTACACCTGCCAGGGGACGTTCACCCTGCCCTGGCCCGGCCTGACCGGTGACTATTTCTACGTCCTGATCACGCGCGACCCGCAGATGAACAATCACGTGGCTTTCAACGGCCTCAGCCTGCAACTGTTGGGCGGGAGCGGGGGCACCGGTACGACGGGCGGGACAGGTACGACCGGTGGAACCGGCACGACAGGCACGACGGGCGGCACGGGCACGACCGGCACCACTGGCCTGGCCGATGCCGATAGCGCCGAACAGGCCGTGCTCATCCAGCCTGGCACCTACACTGCCGACCTGGGCCAGACCCTGAGCAACGGCCAACACGACCGGGAAGACTGGTATGCGCTCAACGTCCAGGCCGGGCAGATCGTCACCATCCGCCTGATCATGCCCACCAACGCCAGTTTTGGCCTGGCGTTCTACGCCCCCGGTCAGACCTCCAGCAGCGGCTCGCCGAGCAGCGAAGGCCAGACCAGGATTCTGCGGTATGCGGTCAGCGTGAGCGGCACCTGGCTCATTCGCATCGCGCGCAACACGGGCCAGGGCAGCTATCAGATCATCATCACCGTGGAAAACCAGAACGACGCCGGTAGCGGCGGAGACGCAGGCAACGAGCGCCTGACCGGGCTGCCTGTGACGGTGGGCACGTTCAGCGGCTACCTGCTCGATGACGACGACGAAGACTGGTACGCTGTCAACGTCAACACCGGGCAGATCATCAGCGCCCAGGTCACCGCCGAGCAGGGATTGGGCGCGCGCCTGTCGCTGCGCGATCCCTCTGGCCAGTCCCAGGGCGATGTTCAGACCAGCGGCAACAGTCAGTCGGTCAGCTTTGCGGCGCACGGGACCGGCCTGTGGTATGTGCGCGTCCTGCGCGAGCGCGGCGGGGGGGCATATACTGTGGTGCTGAGCGTGCAGGATCAGAACGACGGCGGCGCGAGGCGCGATGCCGGCGGCAGTCCCGAAGGCGCGGTGTCCATCGGCCCAGGGGCGTTGAGCGGCTACCTGCAGGATCACGACAATGAGGACTGGTACGCCCTGCCTGTCACCGCCGGGCAGACGATCAACGTGCAACTGACCATGCCGGAAGGTTCGTCGTTCTTGCTGGCGCTCAAGAATCCGCTGGGCGAGACCAAAGGCAACGTTCAGCGGAGCGGGACGACGCGCCAGGTCTCCTTCACCGCCGATGCCACCGGCTTGTGGTATGTGCGCATTGAGCGCGAGCGCGGCCAGGGGGCCTATCAGTTCAGCGTGGGGCTGAGCGGCTGAGCGCGCCACGCGCGTTAACCCAGGGGGCGGGCCGGGTGCTCGCCCTCGTCGTTTTTGCGGCAAAGGCTGAACGGCGAAGACGCCGAGAGCGCAGAGGAAATACCAAAGAGAGACTCCGTGTCTTTCTTCGTGACCTCTGCGCTCTCTGGGGTGAAAGCTTGCCTCTCTCGGAGACAGCCTTACTCTGCCTTGCTCACCTGCTCCAACTATTGCGCGCGCGGATTCTCCAGCCGCACGGCGCAGACCTTGTATTCCGGAATCTTGGAGATGGGATCGAGCGCGAAGTCCTGCGTCAGCAGGTTGGCGGGCGCTTCCCGCCAGTGAAAGGCCAGGAACACCGTCCCCGGCGGCACGCGCTCGCTGATCCTGGCCCGCGCGCGCACCTCGCCGCGCCTGCTCCTCAGGATGACCTCGTCCTGGTCTTGCAGGGCGACAGGCGCAGCATCGGCGGGGTTCACTTCCACGTAGCCGCCCGGCTCGCGCCAGGCCAGCGGCTCGCTGCGGCGGGTCATCGTGGCCGAGTGATAGTGATAGAGCACGCGCCCTGTGCTGAGGATCAGCGGGTATTCCTCGTCCGGCAGCTCGGCGGGATCGCTGGCCTCGATGGCGTGAAACTTGCCCGGCCCGCGCGTGAACTTCTCGGTGTGCAGAATGGGCGTGCCGGGGTGAGTGGCGTCCGGGCAGGGCCATTGCAACCCCTGGCCGACCAGGCGGGCGTGACTCATGCCGCGGTAGATGGGCGTGACGCGGGCCAGCTCGTCGAAAATGGCCGCCGTCGAGGGGAAGCGCCAGGTATCTGCCGGGCGCGACCGCCCCATCTTCGCGTCGAAGCGGACGGCGATCTCGCTGATGATCTGCCAGTCCGGGCGCGCCTGCCCCGGCGGAGGCAGCACCGGACGCAGCAGTTGTACGCGCCGCTCGGTGTTGGTGAAAGTGCCATCCTTTTCCAGCCAGGACGCCGCGGGCAGCACCACATGGGCCAGTTGCGCCGTCTCGCTGAGGAAGATGTCCTGCACCACCAGCAGGTCGAGGCCGCGCAGCGCCTCTTCCACATGGCTGGTGTTCGGATCGGACATCATGGGGTTCTCGCCCATCACGTAGATGGCGCGCACCTTCCCTTCGCGCGCGGCGCGGGTAGCCTCTACGATAGTCAGGCCTACCTGATCCGGCAGGGCGTCCACGCCCCAGGCAGCGGCCAGCGCCGCGCGTTTCTCGGCATCGGTGACGCGCTGATAGCCGGGGAACACGTCCACCAGGCAGCCCACGTCGCACGCGCCCTGCACGTTCGACTGCCCGCGCAGCGGGTTGACGCCCGTAGAGGGCTTGCCGATCTGTCCGCACAGCATGGCCAGGTTGGCCAGGGTCATGACCATCTCCGTGCCGTTGCTGCGCTGCGTGATGCCCATCGCGTAGAGGATGGCGCTGTGCCCGCGCCCCTCACCCGCGTAGACAGACGTTCCGCGCGCCCGCTCGCCCAGGGCATAGAGCCGTGCGGCCTGCTCGATCTGCTGGACCGATACGCCGGAGAGCAGCGCCGCGCGTTCCGGCGTATAGCCTTCCAGAACAGTCTGTAAGTCGTCGTAACCTTCCGTGCGGCGGGCGATGAAGTCGTCGTCCTGCCACCCCTCGCGCACGATGACGTGCATCATGGCCAGGAAGACGTAGATATCCGTGCCCGGCTTCACTTGCAGAAAGAGCGTCGCGTGATCCACCAGCGGGACGCGGCGCGGGTCAATGATGATCAGGTGCGCGCCGCGCCGCACCGCGCGGATCACTTCGTAGCCGATCACCGGGTGCGACTCTGCCGTATTCGAGCCGGTGATGAGCAGACAGTCCGCGTCGCGAATCTCGCGGATCGAGTTGGTCATTGCGCCACTGCCGAAGGCCTGCACGAGGCCTGCAACCGTTGAGCTGTGTCAAAGACGGGCGCAATGGTCTATGTTGTTGGTTCCCACCCCCACTCGCATGAACTTCTGGAACAGGTAGTTTTCCTCGTTGGTGCAGCGCGCCGACGACAGGCCCATCACCGCATCCGGCCCGTGCTGCTGGACGACCTGCGCCAATCCGCCGGCGACCACGTCCAGGGCCGTATCCCAGTCCACCGCCACAAAGCGTTCGGCGATGGACGATGCCGGGGTTTCCAGCGGCGATTCGTCCGGCAGCCGCCAGGGTTCGTCGGTCAGGCCCAGGGCGTAGGCCAGGTCGCGGCGAATCAGAGGCGTAGTCAGGCGGTCGGGGTGCGTGGCGAAGTCCCAGCCGAAGCGGCCCTTGGTGCACAGAAACTCGCCATTCACCGGAGCCTGCGGCGTGGACTGCGCGTAGAGAATCTGCCCGTCGCGGTGGGCGTACTCGATCTCGCAACCGACGCCGCAATAGCCGCAGATGGTCTTGACGCGCTCTACTTCCCATTCGCGCCCTTTGCCCCGCCGCGAGACCGGCATCAGCGCGGCGGTCGGGCAGACCTGAACGCAGTTGCCGCAGAAGACGCAGGTGGAGTCAATCATCGGCCCGTCGAAGGGGGTGGCGACGTGACTGTTGAAGCCGCGCCCGGCGATCTCGATGGCGCTCGCGCCGACGATCTCCTCGCAGACGCGCACGCACCGGCTACACAGGATGCAATATTTGTGATCGCGCAGGAAGAAGGGGTTGTCGTCCTGGTAGAGCGTGCGGGATAGCTCGAACTGATACGAGGTCTTGCTGACGCCGTACTCGTAGGCGTACTTTTGCAGCAGGCAACTGCCCGCCTTGTCGCAGATCACGCAGTCCAGGGGGTGATCGGACACGAAGAGATCAATGATTTCGCGGCGCATCTCTGCCAGGCGCGGGCTGCGCGTGCGGACGACCATGCCCGCCGCGCATTCCAGCCCACAACTGGGGACGGGGTCGGGCCGCCCTTCGACTTCCACCAGGCACAGCCGACACCCGCCCGAAACGCTCAGTTCCGGGTGATAGCACAGGCGGGGGATGTCTATGCCGTGCGCCAGCGCCGCTTCCAGCACACTGGTGCCGGGGCGGGCCTGAACCGTCTTGCCGTCAATGGTGAGTTCGATCATCGCGGTGACTCCTCGGCCTACCATCAGCCAGCCTGGGCTTGGGCAGCCTCGCCCTGCCCGATCAATGCTTCGTATTCGTGGCGGAAGAAGCGCAGGGTGCTCAACACAGGGTTTGGGGCAGACTGCCCCAGCCCACACAGGCTGGTTTTCTTGACCAGCATGCAGAGCTTTTCCAGCTTATCCAGGTCTTCGGCTGTACCCTGGCCGCCGATGATCTTGTCCAGCAACGCGCGTATCTGCACCGTCCCTACCCGGCAGGGCACGCACTTACCGCAGCTTTCGTCCACGCAGAAATCAATGAAGAAGCGGGCGAAATCCGGCATACGGGTCGTGTCGTCAATGATCACCAGGCCGCCCGATCCCATGATCGAACCCAAGGCCGTCAGATTTTCGTAATCTACAGGCGTGTCCAGGTGTTCGGCGGGAATACACCCTCCACTGGGGCCGCCGGTCTGCGCCGCCTTGAATTCACGACCGGCGGGCACACCACCGCCAATGTCGTACACGATTTCGCGCAGGCTGATGCCCATAGGCACCTCGATCAGCCCGGTGTGACGTAGTTGACCGGCCAACGCGAAGACCTTGGTACCCTTGCTCTTTTCTGTGCCCAGGCTGGCGAACCAGTCGGCCCCCTTGAGGATGATCGAGGGGACGTTGGCCAGGGTTTCGACGTTGTTGATGACCGTGGGCGCCCCCCACAGGCCAGAGGTCGTCGGATAGGGTGGGCGCATACGGGGCACACCGCGCTTGCCTTCGACCGAGTGGATCAACGCTGTCTCTTCGCCGCAGACGAACGCTCCCGCGCCGATGCGCACATCGGCATCGAAGCTGAAATCGGTGCCCAGCACCGACTTGCCCAGGATGCCGCGCCGCCGTGCGGCACGAATCGCCTGGCGGATGCGCTCGATGGCAATAGGGTATTCGCCGCGAATGTAGAAGTAGCCGTAGCTGGCCCCAATAGCATAGGCGGCGATGATCAACCCCTCCAGCACGCGGTGTGGATTGTCTTCCATCACTGTGCGATCCATGTACGCGCCAGGGTCGCCTTCGTCGCCATTGACGATCACGTACTTCTGGGGCGCTTGCGCCTGACGGCCAAAGTGCCACTTCAAGCCGGTAGGATAGCCCGCGCCACCGCGTCCGCGCAGGCCGCTGCGCAGAATCTCGTCGCAGACCTGCTCTGGTGTCATCTCGCCGAGCACCTTCGCCAGGGCCTGATAGCCCCCGTGTGCCAGATAATCTTCCAGCTTTTCGGGGTTGACGTGCCCCACTTCGCTCAGCACTACTTTCACCTGCTTGGTGAAGAAGGGAATATCCAGGGGGATGACGTGACGATCCAGGTCTTGTAGTTGCGCGGCCTGACGTAACGCCGCCCGCAAGTGCATGAAATCGTAGGGCGAGACAGTTTCCTCGGCACTGCGCGCTGCGGGCGGTTCCTCGCATTCGTGCATGGGTACGTGCCGCGCTACGATATGATGCGCCATGCTGGCCGAAATGTGGCCGTAGAGCACGGGCGTTTCTCCTCTGGTCTCCACGCGCACCAGTGGCCCATGGCTACACAGGCCCATGCAGCCGGTCCTGACCACTTCCGCTTCGTCTCTGCCACATTGACTGGCCGCCACTGCCTGGTGCAGGCTGGCGACTGTCTGTCCCGCTCCCGCCGAAAGACAGGCCGTGCTGGTGCAGCAGAAAATGCGGCACTGATACTGTTCCTGTCTGGCTCGTTCTTGCTGGGCCAACTCTTGCAGATGGGTAGTCTCCATATCAGCGCATTCCCTCCGACAGCGAGTGCGACAGGGCGATCAGGTCGCGCACGCGCACCAACACCCCTTCGGGTGTCTCTTTGCCATGCACTTCGCCATCCAACACCACCACCGGAGCCAGGCCGCAACTACCCAGACAGCGTGTCACCGTCAGACTGAAGACTCCGTCAGGCGTAGTGGAGCCTGGCCGGACATCGAACGCTTCGCTGAGCATCCGAATGATGCGATCCGATCCCTTGACATGGCACGCCGTGCCCGCGCAGACGATGCAGTTGTGCTCGCCGAGCGGTTTGAAAGTGAACATGTGGTAGAACGTCGCCACGCCATAGACCCGGCTCAGCGGCACCTGCAGTTGCTGCGCAACGTAGCGCAATACCTGTTCCGGCAGGTAGCCGAAGACCTCCTGGGCTGTGTTCAGGACTTCCAACAGAGCGTCCTGCCGGTGATTAAAACGTTTGATGGTACGGTCGAGGGCCTTATAACGTTCGTCTTGAAGGGGGAGTGCGGTTTTCTCGGTCATAATCAATCTCTCTTGTGTCAGGGATGCTACCTGTGTTCCCTTATTATATTCGGGATTCATCTGCCGAGAATTCATTGATGACATTTGTCATTGGCAAAGAATGCGATCAGAGGAGTCCGGATTGAGACTGCCTGGTGGATGCGGCGAAGGGCACGGCCACTGTCTGCGCGATCGGCGGTGAATTCCGCCTCTGAATCCGAACGCGCCGCGTCAGGCAAGCGGTGCTTGACATCGGCGCTCCGCCCATGATATACTGCCCCCATCCTATAGAAAGGAGAAGGCGCAATATGAATAGCACCATCATCTTTGCCGTGCGTCCCCGCCTCAGCGGTGTTCCCGCCGGCACCCTGCCTTGTCGTATTGCGCCTGTCTGCCGTTAGGGTCTCCTTTTACCAGGGACTTGGCCGCGGGCGCAACGCCCGCGGTTTTTGTTGTCAGCGACTCCACCAGAGTCCGGCCATCGCCAGCAGCAGCCGCGGGCACAAGCTCGCGGCTTTTTTCTGGCGGCAGTACAGGCCCGGAATCCGCCTCTTTCGCGTCGTAAGGTTTTTTGAGACCCGCACCTGTGAGGAAAACAAACCATGATGGAGAAGCACATCTCCACTCAGGAACCGGCGCTGGTGGTCGAGAACGTCGTCAAGCGTTTCAACGCCGCCGGAGAACCCTGGTGGCGGCGCTTGATCGGTCGTCAACAGGCTACTAACAACGGGCACGATGCGCCCGACCGCCCCAAGGCCCGTCGCGGCAAGGAACTGATCACCGCCGTGGATCACGTCTCGTTCACCGTCTATCGGCGCGAGATTTTCGGCGTGCTGGGGCCGAACGGATCGGGCAAGTCCACGCTGATTCGCCTGCTCTCCACGCTGTTGCTGCCCGACGAGGGGACGATCACGGTCTTCGGCCTGGACGTGGAGCGCGACGAGATGGCCGTCAAGCGGATGATCAACCGCGTGTCGGTGGAGGCGGCCTTCTTCAAGAAACTCAGTCCCAAGGAAAATCTGCTCTACGGGGCGCGGCTGTACGGCGTCTCCGGCAAGGAAGCCGACCGCAAGGCCCGCGAGATTCTGGGGCGGCTGGGGCTGCGCGAGAGCAGCTACACCAGCCCTATGGAAGACATGAGCCGTGGCATGCAGCAGAAGGTCGCCATTGCGCGCGCCTTCCTGACACAGCCAGTGCTGTTGCTGCTCGATGAGCCGACGACTGGCCTCGATCCGCGCTCCAAGCTGGAGGTGCAGGCGTTCGTCAACGAACTGCGTGACACGCACGACGCGACGATCCTCATCACCACGCACGACATGAACGAGGCCGACGCGCTGTGCGACCGCATCGCCATCCTGGACGACGGCAAGATCGTGGCGCTGGACACACCAGCAGGCCTCAAGCGCCTGGTGCAGCGCAACGGTCACGAGCCGACGCTGGAAGAAGTCTTCATGGCGCTGACCGGCAAGCAACTGGTCGAGCAGGATGACGTGACGAACTTCGAACCGGAGAAGGTGTTGTCGTAGGGAGTTGGGAGTCGAGAGTTCGGGAGTATCGCCATACATCCCTGGGAGTGTCATTTCAGGGGCGGACAGCCATTGAGCGCATCGCGGACAGGAGGCTGTCCTTGACTTTACCTCACCTCCGCTCGGCGCTAACACGCCTCGTGCCCCCCTCCGCGTCGGAGAGGGGCGAGCCGAGCGAAGCGAGGCTGGGGGTGAGGTAAACCCGGCGAGCCAGCCTTCATACTCGCTCTAGCCTTGTCCGCCCTTGAAGGGTGTCATGGAGCAGCACCCGCCGCTCTACCGACAACTGACAACTGATCACTGACAACTGAATCACTGATCACCGCCTGGGAGGAAACCTGTGATCAAAGGCTTGCAACTTGAAATGCGTCAGTCCTATGCGTTCGTGGCGCGCAACTTCAACCTGGTCAAACGCTACTGGGGCTGGGAGGTCGTCTGGCTGGCCTACTCCATCGCCAACTCGCTCTCGGTGACCTTCATCGGGGCGGGCGCGGCGGAGATCACCGGCCAGGCGCAGATTGACACCAACTTCCTGATCACCTATCTGCTGGTCGGGACGCTGGTCTGGCGCTTCCTGGCAACCATCTTCAATAACATCAGCGAGATGATCGCCTGGGAACGCTGGGAGGGCACCATCGAGTACACCTTCATGGCCCCCGTGCACCGCTTCAATCAGATGATCGGGCAGACGATCTTCGCCATCGTGCACAGCCTGATCTTCACCGTGATCATCGGGGCAGTGGTGGCCGCCTTCTTCGACCTCAGCTTCGCCGACGCGGACTTCGTCGCAGCGACGGTCATCCTGCTGGTGGGCAGCCTGTCGTTCGTGGGGATTGGCGTGGTGGCGTCTATCCTGCCGCTGCTCTATCCCGAACGCGGGGCGCAGATGACCAACATCGTGCAGGCGTTCTTCCTGCTGGTGTCGGGCATCTACTATCCGGTGAGCGTACTGCCGGGCTGGTTGCAGACTCTGGCGAAAGTCTCGCCGGCGACGTATGTGCTGGAGGGAATGCGCGCGGCGCTGCTCCCGCAGACCGCGACCGCCGACCCGTTCAGCTATGTATGGCCCCTGGTGATCATGGGCGTGGTGATGTTGCCGCTGGGCATCTATCTGTTCCAGCGCGCCGAACGGTATACCAAGCGCACGGGCAAACTCAAGCGCAACGGCTGAAAAGCCCGCCGTTGCCCGTGCGCACGAAAGGAGTTCCCGCCATGTTCATGGCTGGAAAGACCCATCGTGACAATCTCGCCTGGGTACGCCAGGCAGCAGCGGGGTGGGCGCGCCGCATGATGGCGGGCGATCCCCCGGCAGCATGGGCAACTCACACGGAAGAACAGGTGCAGTTCGCGCTCAGGCAACTGGCTGTGTCGCCGGGCGACGCTGTGCTCGACCTGGGCTGTGGCTGGGGGCGGCATAGCCTGCCCCTGGCCGCGCACGGCCTGCGCGTGACGGGCCTGGACGTGTCGCACGACCTGTTGCTGCTGGCCCGTCATCATGCGCGGCGGCTGGGCGTGACTGTGCACTGGGTGGAAGGCGATGTCGCCCATGCCCCCCTGCGCGGCCCCTTCGACGGCATAGCGCAGTTCTGCAGCAACCTGCTGACCTGGTCGCCCGACGCCGAACACGCCCGCGTTCTGCTGGGGCGTGTGACCGGCCTGCTGCGCCCCGGCGGACGGTTGCTCTTCGGCAGCGAAGACTGGCAGCCGGAACTGCCCTCGCGGGCGCAGTTCTGGGACGAATGGCAGGGCGGAGCGGCGATCTACCGCCAGCGTTTCGATGCGCAGCGCCGCGTCGCACACCATCAGACGGTGGTCTTCGGGCCGGCGCATCGCCGCCAGGAATATCATCACCAGAGCTGGTGGCCATCGCGCGAGGAAATGGAAGCGCTGTTCGCGCAAGTCGGGTTGCACGTAGTCGGGCGATTCAACGGCTGTGGCGAAGATGCCTATGACCCGCAGGCTCCGGGGCTGGTCTATGTGCTGGAGCGCGACGGGGCCGAGCATCTGCACTAGAGGCTGTGATGAGCTTTTGCGCAGCATCTGCCCCTCACCCCTTGTTCCCCTCTCCCTCGCGACTGCATCGCAGGGCGAGGGGAAGCCGCCCCTGCGCCCGCCGCGTTCAAGGGCGGACAGCCAT
>AMZC01006996.1_pt1 | contig 28425 bp, 22 predicted proteins | sample 948551 | NCBI WGS metagenome assembly AMZC01 (sample SAMN01120625, study PRJNA171369) | bioreactor sludge metagenome | biome: sludge; isolation source: anaerobic thermophilic cellulolytic sludge from lab reactor | place: China: Hong Kong, Shek Wu Hui wastewater treatment plant | collected... | reverse complement strand
TACTGGGACCCCGATCATCAGTGGTATCGCAGCGAGAGCGAGCAGTTGGTGCTGTACTGGCGCGACTTCGGCACGGATAACCCCGACGCCATCGCCCAGAAGATGGCGGACACCATCGCCGCGCTGGAGAAACGGCGCATCGAGGGCTTCGGCGCGCCGCTGAGCTACAAGCCCATTGCGGTGATCTATCCGGATCGCGAGTCGCTTTCGGCCATGTACGGCTCCGGCGTCTCCAATACGCGCGCGGCGGGCTTCACCTCCAGCGACCTGGGCATCAGCGTGCAGGTCTTGCGCGACGCCGGTTATGCGCCCAACCAGGAGAACTGCATCTGGGCCACGCCGCCCGAAGAATGGACGATGGAACGGCGCATCAACACCATCTACGCCACCACCGGCCACGAGCTGGTGCACCTGACACAGTACGAGGTGATGGGCGGCATGATGGGCTATCTGTGGTTCTCCGAGGGTCAGGCGGAATGGTTCACCTCCGAGCCGGGCCTCTACGACCGCCGCCTGCGTCACCTGGCCACGCTGCAGGACCTGCCTACCCTGCAAATGGACTATGGCTGGCAGCTCAATCAGGCCGACGGCTGCTATGGGCTGCCCTACGACATGGGCGCGTCGTTCCTCAACTTCCTGATGCACCACTACGGCGGCATTGACTTTCACCTGCAGTTGGTCAGGAAGATGCGCGGCGAAGGCAAGTCCGTCTTCAAGGCCGTCGAAGACCTGACCGGCAAACCGTTCCTGGAAGTGGAGAACGAGTGGCGCACCTACCTGGGCTTCCGGCCCCTGACGCCCGCCGACCTCGATCCGGCGCTGGCGCTGGAACCCTACGAAGATGCGCTGTTCGCCGTCGGCGACACGATCACGCTACCGGCCATGCCGCCCATCGTGCAGATGTTCAAGTCGCCAGTGCCGCGGGCGGCGCTCTCCGGCTCGTGCTTCGCCAACACGCCGGTCAAGGTGTTGCGCATGGGTCAAAAGGACGGCGTCGTCTACATCGAGATTGACTGCATGGGCATGACCGGCTGGGTGAGCCGCGAGGCGCTGGTCGGTCCGCAGTAGCATCATCACCGGCTGGAAGTGAACCGGCGCTGTCACAGGCAGACTTCCGAAGTCTCAAAGATTTCGGAAGTCTGCTCTCCTGGCTCACTGCCAGGTGACCGGCAAATAAAAATAACCGTTCCCTCGCGCCACAACAGGGTTGCCAGGAAGAAGAGGGGAAGAGTGAGAGTCAGTCAGCAAACCCTCATTTCCCGATCTACGCTATACTGGGGCACAGTGACACTGCGACGGCTGTGTTCGCCCGACAAGGAGCACCCGCACCGCCCATGAGCAACCGTCCTACGGCTTCACCGCAGGGGCTTTCTGCCCGCGAGCGCTGGGCCTATCGCCTGACGTTGAGCGCTTTTGTCTTCTTCAGCCTCCTGGGGCTGTACCTGCTGTGGTTCCCCAGCGACCTGTTGATCAGTGTGTTCGTGGTGCTGCTCTTTGTCACGCTGGGCCTGGGGCTGATCGCCGGCCTGCTGGCCGTCTATTCGTCATAGACGCCGCGCCCGCACCCGCAACAGCGTCGGCGACCAGACAACGCCCCTGTCAATCTTTGCCGCGACAGACAACAGCGCGCGTGCCGCCGTCAGGAAGCCCTCGCGCTGAGCGGGCGACAGCGCGTGTATTTCCGCGCGACGGTCGGGGCGGGCCAGCAACAGTTGCAGATATGCCTCCACGGACGGCAGGCGCAGCGTCACTGGCGCGACTTCCTGGGCGTCTTCCACGGCAAAGCCATATTCGTCCAGCCACTCCTGGTAATCCTCGATATCCTGCAGCAAGTCACCCCACAGCGGCGGCAAGTCGTGCAGCGCCTGTCGCAATGTAGATAGCGCGGGCGACGGCGCGTCAGTGATGTGTTCGGCCAGCAGATCGTCCAGGGCCAGGTGCAGCGAGCTGTCCGGCCCCCATTCCTGAATCACCAGCCGCCCCCCTTCAGCCAAAGCGCGCTGCAGCGCGGGCAGACTGCGTTGAGGGAGTGTGCCGTGCAAGGCAAACGAAGCCGTGATCAGCGTGAAGCTGCCCGCGCAAAAGGGCAACCGTTCCAGATCGCCCTGCATCAGCCCGATCTCTCCGCCCAGGCCAACGGGGCGGGCCAGGGTCAGCGCGCGCCGGGCCACGTCTATGCCAGCGACGAACTGAAGGCGCGTCAGCAGTCGCCGCGCGACTTCGCCCGTGCCTGTGCCCAGGTCGAGCGCCCGGTCGTCCGGCAGGGGGGCAGCATAGGCGATGAAGTCGTCATAGAGCGGGGCCAGGAATGGGGCCACGTAGCGGACAAAGTCCGGCGCAGCGTCGTCGAACAGGGTCTGAAACAGGGCCAGGCGGGACAGGCCTCGAACGCTCACGCCGTTTCCCAGCCCGCCGCTGTTTCGATGATCAGATGATCCACCACCGCCTTGAGCGCCTCGCAGACTGTCGCGCCGTCGGCCAGGGCGCGCTGATAGACGGCGATCTGACGGTCGGCGCTGGTGCCCCGTTCGAGGATGGTGCGGATATGCGCGACCTCTGCGCGGCAGTTGAGTTCGTCCACCACGTCGTCCACGAACGCGATCAAGTCCAGGGCCAGATCGCGCATGGGCACCTCGACCTGTGCGCCGAAGTCAATCAACTTGCCGTCCAGGCCGTAGCGCACGGCGCGCCACTTGTTCTCCTCAATGAACATGCCGCGATAGATACGCCACGACAGATTCTGGTTGCGCAGGCGGATCAGCTTGGCAACGAGCGCCTGGATCAGAGCGGCGATGGCAACGGCGTCGTCCACCAGGGTACACATGTCGCAAATGCGCACTTCCAGCGTGCCCAGGTTGGGGTGCGGGCGGGCGTCCCACCAGATTTTGGTCGGATCGGCAATAGTGGTGGTGTCCTCGGCGTGTTTGACGGTATCGGCGCGGCGGCCCAGCGACCCGACTTTGCCCATCACCGCGACATAATTGGCGTACTCCGCATAGCTGGTGAACTGCGGCGGGATGCCAGAACGCGGCATGTTCTCGAAGACCAGGCTGCGATAGCTCTTCAGGCCGGTGTCGCGGCCATGCCAGAAGGGCGAGGAAGTGGTCAGCGCCAGGATGTGAGGCAGGAAATAGCGCAATTGATTGAGCACCTCGATCATCAGCTCGAACGCTTCGGGCGTCTTGCCGAAGCCCAGATGCACGTGCATCCCGAAGATCAGCAGCCGCCGCACGGCGTCTTTCATCTCGTTGGCCAGGTCGTCGTAGCGCGCCCCCTCGCTGATCTCCTGATCTTCCCAGCGCGAGAAAGGATGGGTAGAAGCCGCGAGGATTTTGCGCCCGTGTTGCCCGGCGACCTCCATCACCGTGCGCCGCAGATGGATGAGTTCCTGGCGAGCCTCCTTGACATCGCAACAGATGCGGCTGCCGACCTCGATCTGCGACTGCATGAATTCTGGTTTGAGCTGATCGCCCAGCACCACACGTCCCTGGCCCATCATTTCCTGCACGTAGGAAGTCAGTTCGCGCGTGTCCGGGTCAATGATCTGATACTCTTCTTCAATACCAAGAGTGAGGGGCGCGCTGGGCATGGGACTCTCTCCACTGCAAGGGCACGGGTACTGGTTCAACTATACTGGCTGTGAGGCGAGTTGCAATAGACGGACTACGGCAACTTGCACAAATCTGCTCAATTCTGGCACCCCGCCGCCGCCTGGCCTGTGACTGTCGTCTCCTGGTCGCCGGGCAGAGGCGGGATCAGCGCCCCCGTACCAGGCAGGTCACTGACCCCCTGTGCCCGCACCCGCTGCTGATCATCTGCTCTCAGAATCGTCAGTTATGTGCTATCTTAGAAGGAACTCAAGAAAGCCTTGGGGAATAGACTTTGGGCAAAGGGCTTTATGGGAGGGGAAGCGACGTGTATCGGGTTGTTGTGATTGACGATCATCGTGAGATCTCGCAGCTTCTGAGCATTGTGTTGAGACATCCAGATATCGAACTCCACACCGCCGACGACGGCTGGGAAGGACTGCGCCTGATCCGCGAGGTACGCCCTCACCTGGTGGTGCTCGACGTCATGATGCCGGGCATGAACGGCTGGCAGGTCTACGACGCGGTGCGCGCTGATCCGGCGCTCCAACAGACGCCGATCATCATGGTCACCGTGGTGCCGGAACAGGCCAGCCGTCGGCATCATTTCGTCAACAGTCCTATTGACCGCTACTTCACCAAGCCGTTCGACACGCTACAACTGCGCCATGAGATCGAACGGATGCTGGGGGGAGTTTCACTGTGGCGCTGAATGAGTGAATGCAACACCGCCCACGCCGTGTTGAAGGACTGGTTTGAGTGCGTCTCTCTGAACAACGTGCCGCCATGAAGCAGACCGAGCCAATCGTCACGTCCGAGCGCCATATTGTCATAGACGCAGAGCATTTTCCGGTGCGGTTCTGGGGGCCGGTGCTGGCCCTGGGGATGGTGGTGCTGGCGCACATCGTCGGCATGGCCCTGGCCAAACGCGCGCTGGAGCCTTCGGTCAGTCCGCTGTGCGTGGTGCTGCCCGCCGACGTGCTGGTCTTCATCGGCGGCGGCGCGCTGATCGAACGCCTGTTGCGGCGAGTGTGGCCCAGCCGCCGCTCGGCGACGCTCAGCGAAGAAGCCCTGGTGATCACCGACGCCCGCCGCTCGCCAGCCCGCGTCACGCGCATCGAATGGGATCGCACGGTCAACATCAAAGCCTGGCGTTTCCCGGTGCGGCGCCGCACGCGCGTCCCCAAGGGCTGGTACTGCATGGCGCTGCACCTGCTGCAAGACGAGGAAGAAGCGATCTTCTATACTTTTATGCCACCCCAAGAAGCTGAGAACGCCATCGGCTACCGCTATTTCGTCCGGCTGCGCCCGCGCCGCGAGACACAATCCAACACCGATCTGAGCGCCGTCGCCGAGCAGCGCCGCCTGCTGAAGCTGGAGGATCAGCGCTGGAACGACGGAGCGGAGATCGCCCGCGAGGATTTTCACGCCGTGTTGCGCATCCTGCAGCAGCGCGTGCCGGATTGGCGCTAGAGCACGCCCAACTTGACAGGCGCAAGGAGGAACTCATGAACATCTGGCATCGCCGGTGGTTGATGGCTCTCAGCAGTGTATGGCTGACCCTGGTCGTCACCCTGACGCTGATCCCTGCTTCTCCCGCCCAGGCCATTCCCGCCGCTCAGCCCGTCCTGTCTTTCGATGATCCCGTCCCACAGACCGGACGCCTGGACGCTGTCACACCGCAGGTCAACTATGCCTTCCGCTGCACCGACTCCGGCGTGGGGTCGCTGGTGGTGCAGACGACCTCCGGCGACCTGGTTGTGGAGGCGACGATCCAGGATGCGACAGGCAGCGTCTTCGCACGGGGTACAGTGGTTCAGGGCACTCCCAGCGTGACCGTGGCCGAAGCGTTCACCATGCCCGCCGACGGCGACTGCCTGGTCACGCTCAGCCGGCGCGGAGACACGGCAGGGAAGTACTCGGTGCGCCTGTTGCCGGGCTTCGCGCAGTTGACCGCCTGGGACACCTTCGCCCCGGTCGCCGATGGCCTGCACCTGGAATGGGAACCCTATGCCTCGCAGAACATGACGGTGACCACGTTCCAGGGGCAGTTGCGCATCGAAGTGATGACCGACAACCTGCTCGCCTATGCGATACCCTCTGGCGAAGACCTGATCTGGACGGACTCCTACATCCAGGCCGATTTCAGCATCCAGGGCGCGCCCAGCTATTTCGAATACGGCTTCGTCCTGCGCGACAACGAGGAGAAGGAGACCTTCTACTCCGTCACCTTCAGCAGCGATGGCGACTATTCGGTGTACTACTTCGACGGTGACTGGGTCGCCGTGCAGGACTGGACAGTCCACGAGACCATTGACCCCACCGACATGCAGCCGCGCGCGGCGGTGCTGGTGCAGGGCAATCGCTTCCTGATCTTCTTCAACGACCGCTTCGTGGCCGAAGTGATTGACAGCAACAACTACGCCAGCGAGGGCCTCAGCGGGCTGGTGGCCGCGACCGGCCCGGATCAGACCGACGCGCTGACCGTCTTCATGGACAACGTGATCGTCACGCGGCCCTACGGCCTGGGCACGACCGCCGCCGTTCTCACCGGCCAGGACATCGCGCAGCCCACACCGACCAGGCCGAGTCTGCTGGGCGCGCTGGGCGCGGTCGTCACGCCCACGCCAACCGTTTCGCTGCCCGTTCCCAGCGTCACGCCCGCGTCGGCCTCGCGTTTCCCCGCCCGCCTGGGGCGCTGGTCGAGCAACGTCCCCGCCGACATCGTGGGCGAGCTGAGTCAGGCGGGTGCGGTACCCCCAGGAGGAGCCATCGGGTTGACTGTGCCCAGCAGTTACGGCGACACTTCCAACGCCGGTTTCAATTCCTACCCGCTGGGCCAGGGCAAAGTCTTCCGCAACTTTGTGCTCGGCTTCGACGCTCGCCTGATCTACGGCAACGCCGAAGCGGGCTGTGGCATGTATTTCCGCGCCAACGACGGCAGCGACACGGCCATGGCCTTCGCCGACGGCTGGGCGCTGCTGGGCGAATGGGACGCCGAAGGTAATCTGCTGGACTCCAGCGTGCTGGATCAATTCAGCGCGGTGATCCCCGGCGTCGGCGCGACCAACCGCGTGCTGGTCATCGCCCTGGAAGACACAGTGGCGATGTACGTCAACGGTGAACTGGTGGCCGAGTCGCGCTTCACGCCGGACGAGGGCACGGTCGCGCTGGAGATGTACGTCCCCGAAGACGACAGCGGCGCGACCGAGCAAACCTACTGTCAGCTCAACAACATCTGGCTATGGGAATTCTGAGCTTCCGGCGTTTTCAGCGACGATGGCCTCTGGGCGGGCTGCTGGTAGCGTGGCTGGCCCTGATCGCCGCACCGCTTCCGGCAGTCCGCTCGCAGGAACCCCCGCCGCTCACCTTCTTCGTGCCGGTGAGCGGCACCCTGAACGACGCGCAGCCCGCCGAAACCTGGCAGTTCGAGGGCTACACAGGGCAGGTCGTCTCGCTGATTGCCGTCACGACAGACGGCGACCTCGACCCCGTGTTGCAGGTCACCGGCCCGGATGGGCAGATCGTGGCCGAGAACGACGATCTGGATTCGCTGGTGCGCGACGCGGGCCTGGAAGCGCTGACGCTGCCCGCCGACGGCACCTACACCGTGCGCGTGAGCCGCTACCAGGGCGAGCAGGGCACATCGCACGGCAGCTACCAACTGACGCTGACGCCAGGCTTTGCCCGCCAGGCCGTGCGCGGCGAGTTCGAGCAGGGCGACGTGTCGTGGGTGACGCCGGACGGTCAGCCGGTGCCGCTGTTGCAGGGGTATCTGCAGATGCGGGTGAGCGGCCAGAGCGCCACCCTGCTCGCCGTCCCGCCGGAGGATCTGCGCGCCGCCGACGTGTATCTGCAGGCGGAAGCGCGTCTGCTGGGCACGCCTCCCTATGCAGAATTTGGCCTGATCCTGCGGGCACAGGGGCCAGGGCTGGGCCGCTTCTATCAGTTTAAGGTCAATACGCAGGGGCAATGGCATGTGCTCTACCAGGACGAGACGGGCGTCTATGCCCTGCGCACCTGGACGGATGCCCCCGTGCTGAATACTCCCAACCGCACCTGGTCGCTGGCGGTGATGGCCCGTGGCGAACGTCTGGACTTCTTCGCCAACGGGGTGATGCTGGGCACGGTGAGCGATGCGCGCCTGCTCACACCGGGTACAGTGGGTGTCTTCGTGAGCACCGGCGATCAACCGAGCGCGGCGACAGTGTTGTTCGATCAGGTGATCGCCACCACCCGCCTGGGGTCTACCTATCGCGGGCTGCCGCTGGCCCTGACCACCTGGGAAGCGCCCGACCCGGCCACCATCGTAAACGAACTGGCCGAAGGGGGACACATCACCCCCGCGCCCGCCCGCGACCTGTACCTGTTCGAGAAGACGCAGGCCAGCACCGATCTGGCATCCGTCTTCGAATTGCTGGGCAGCGAGCAGGCCGTCTACGGCGATTTCCTGTTCGGCGGGCGAGTGACCATCGTCACCGAAGGGCAGAGCGTAGGCTGCGGGCTGGTCTTCCGCTGGACAGACGAACGGAATCTGTCGCTGGCCTATGTAGATAGCAGCCAGGGTTTCGGGCTGGTACAGGCCCAGGACGCCCAACTGACGACCAACGTCTACGATCTCAGCCCGCTGGTACAACCAGAGACCAGCCGCCTGCTGATCATCGCCCAGGGCGAGCGCGTCGCCTATTACCTCAACGGCGCGCTGGTCGCCCAGGAAACCATGATCCCTGGCAAGGGACGGGTGGGCGTGGCCCTGCTCAACTATGAGGACGTGAACACCCGCTGCCTGTGGTCGGAGTTGTGGGTGTGGCCACTGACCGGCTGACCAGACCAGAGTCCTGAACCGCTGAAACGCAGAGGGCGCCGAGAGATTCCGCCCTCTGCCCGCTTCTGCCCCCTGCTGCACGGCCTGTTCCCTCGCCGTATTGGTAAGCGCCATGTAGTGCGCGGGTGTGCACACTCAACACCGTGCTTACCACGTCATCGCAAGCGCTGAGCAATCACCGGGCGGCTGTCCGGCGCGATATCCGTAAGCGCAGTGTTGATATTGAGCGTGTACCGTTAGGCTAGCTTGTTGTGCCTTCAGACGGACAGCGAGCCGGGCACACAAGTGCTTACCAGGATTTGGTCATGCTGAACGCCCCGCCAGGCCAGAAGGCGGGCTGCACCGTAAGCAGGCCGTTGCACAAAGGTTGTTAGGATGCAGTCAGTTCTGGGAACGCTGGATCAGGTGGGTGGGTGAAAGACAGGGGATCGATCATGGTAGCTATTCTAGACATTACCCCGGAGACAGAACCAGCCGACTGCTGGTATTGTGGGCACCAACACACCCTGCGCGAAGGCGAGACCTGTCCGCAGTGTGGACGCCTCCAGGACACGCGGCCCATCGGCACCGGGATGCTGTCTCGCCCTCCCACTCACGTTAACCCGGTGCGGCGCGGCGACCCGACTTTTCAGCCGGGCACGGCCCTGCTGCTTCAGGTATTGCCTTCCGGAGCGTGCGCCTGGTTCACTCTCGACAGGCCGCTGACGCTGGGCCGCGCCGTAGGGCCGGTGACCGAGACGCTCTTCGATCTCAACGATTTCAACGCGCACCTGCACGGCGTCTCGCGGCGGCATTGTCGCCTGACGCGCAAACACGATCGCGTGGTGTTGACCGACCTGGGCAGCACCAACGGCACCTATCTCAACGGGACCCTGCTGGCACCGTATCAGGAAGTGATCCTGGCCGATGGCGATCAATTGATCCTGGGCACGCTGCACATCACGGTCTTTTTCGTGCGCTCGCGTGCCCGCTAGCGAGGACGTGGTGCTGACCCCCTCGCTTTGACCGAAAATTACCTGTCCCCCTCCCCCCCAGAGCCCCCTTTCCAGACCTGTCTCAGGTCTCCGAAAGGGGGCCCGCTTTTCGTCAGGCCGCCGCGGAACACGCTACAATCAAGGTGAGCACAACGCGCACCAGGAAAGCCCATGACAGCCGTCTCGACCCCGATCAGCCTGCTGTGGCCGCCCGGCCATCAGCCCGACCTTTCCCCTCGCCTGAGCGCCCGCGCCATCGCCGACCTCGACCTGGAAACGCTGCTGGCCGGACTGGGCGGAGCGGGACGCCGCGCCAAGGCCACGCGCGCCGTCCTGCTGAGCCTGTGCGACGATCCGGCAGTGATCGCCTATCGCCAGGACATGCTGGCCGATCTGCTGGCCGCGCCGGAGCTGGTCGCCGATCTGGAAGCGCTGCTCCCCCTGGTGGACGGGCTGGAACGCTTCAACTATCTGCCCGCCGCCGGTCAGACGCCGCTGCACGAGGTCGTCTGGCGAGTGGGGCAGCTCGAAAGCTACGTGACCTGTGTGCAGGCGCTACACGCCGCGCTGACCCGACCGGCGCTGGCGCTGCGCGCCGCTGGCTGGTGCGCCTTGCGCGACCGGGTGATGGCCATCGCCGCCGACGAGACGTTTCAGCATCTGCTGCGCGACCTGCCCGCCCTGCTGCAACAGGTGCGCGGCGTGCGCAGCGTGACCATCGGCGTCAACCTGGACGACCAACTGCGCCCCTTCGAGGCCACCCTGCTGGCGATCAACAGCGAGACGTTCTCCGGCGCGACCCCTTCGCTGCTCGACGCCATCTTCGGGCGGAGCAAGTCAGCGGCGCGCTGGACGGGCATCGCTCCGCTGCACAGCACGCGCAGGTCACCGGGGATGATTCCGGGCGTGGACACCGAAAATCCCCTGCTCTATCCCCTCTTCCGCGACCTGGCCGAGGTGCTCAAACAGGTCAGCCGTCCGGTCGCGCGCGCCCTGCAACACTATCAGCAGCTCAACACCGGCTTCCTGGGCGCGCTGGCCGACGAACTGTCTTTCTACGTCGGCGGGGTGCGGCTGGTGGAGCGCCTGCGCGCCGCCAGACTGCCCACTTGCCGCCCGGAAATCGCCCCGCAGGCCGAGCGCGTCTGCACGCTGCGCGACGCCTACAACGTCGCGCTGGCCCTGCGGCGACTGACTCACTCCTCCTCCGCCGATGACATGGTGCTCAACGACGTGCACTTCGGGCCGGAGGGGCGTATCTTCGTGCTCACCGGGCCGAATCAGGGCGGCAAGACGACGTACACGCAGGCGATCGGGCTGGTGCAGGTGCTGGCGCAGGCCGGGCTACACGTGCCCGCGCGACAGGCCCGGCTCAGCCCGGTTGATGGCATCTACACCCATTTCCCCATCGAGGAGCAGCCGCAGGCGGGCACCGGTCGCCTGGGCGAGGAAGCGCAGCGGCTGCACGACATCTTCGCCCACGCCACGCCATATAGCCTGGTGCTGCTCAACGAAGCGCTCACCAGCACCAGCCCTGGCGAAAGCCTGTACCTGGCCCGCGAGGTGCTGCGGGCGCTGCGACGACTGGGCGCGCGCGCCATCTATGCCACGCACCTGCACGAGTTGGCGGCGGGCGTGTCCGCGCTGAATGCGGAGTTGCCCGGCGACAGCCCGGTCGTCAGCCTGGTGTCGCTGGCCGAAGAAGACGGGGACGCGCCGCAGTCCTTCCGCCAGACCTACCGCATCGTGCCCGGCCCGCCGCGTGGACACAGCTACGCCCGGCAGATCGCCGCCCGCTACGGTCTCAGCTTCGAGCAGATTGACGATCTGCTGCGCTCGCGCGGGATCGGGGATGGCGAGAAGGGGTGGAAATGAGAAGAAAAGACAGATTACGCAGGAATGCAGGACGTACAGCCAGCAAAACGGGCGGGGGAGAGAAGTCCCCCGCCCGGTCGTTTCCTCACGTATTCGCGGTTTCTACGGATGCGCGCTCCCGCCCTGGCCCGGCAAGACCTTGGGCGCGGCGATGGGCACCACCTTCACGAAGCGGCTGCGCAGCACCGCCGGCTGGCGCAGCGCCGCGATGCGGTCGGCCACGTCGTACTGCGCCGTCTGTTCCAGCGCGGTGATGTAGTGATCGAGCAGTTCCTGCACCTGCGGGATGTCGTCGTCGTCCAGCGGGGCGATGCGCACCTTGGCCCCGCGCGCGATACGCCGCTGCAACGCCGCCTCGTCCAGCCCCAGCTCGCGGCTGAGGTGTTGATAGACCACGCCGCCGGTCATGCCCGCGAAGGCATATGGCCCCGGATCGCCCATGATCAGCACGCGGCCTGAGGTCATGTACTCGCAGGCGAAGCCCTTGAGGTTGGCCGTCGTCGCGCTGACGCCCGCCGAATCGTCAATCGGGCCGCGCAACTCGCCGCCGAAGATCACGTCCGCGCCGGAGAGGCGCACGCACGCCCGCGAGTCGGCGTCGCCCTGCACGATCAGCACGCCGCGCTGCGCGCCGTAGGCGAAGCTCTTGCCCACGCTGCCGTCCAGCCGCAGACCGTTGTGGTTGACGCCCTTCATGATCGCCACGCGCCCGCCGCTGGCCCCTTTCGCCGCGCCGTCCTGCGCTCCACCCTCGATGAGGATGTCGAGCTTGTCGGTGACCCAGGCGGCGAAGCCGTTGCCCGCCACCGATGACGGGCTGAATTTGAGATGCACGGTATCAATGCGCCCCCACAGGTCGGGGCGGCGCACCATCTCGCCCGCCAGGTGCGCGCCCAGGGCGCGGTCGTGCGCCATCACCTCGTCGTGATAGGTCACTTCGCGCTCGTCGTCAAGCACCGCTTCCAGCACCACGTCGGTCAACATGCGCGTCAGCGTGTTGCGCGGACGGGTCAGGCGGCGACCGACGCCCGCTTCCGCCGCCGGACGCGGCTTGACCGGCGTGAAGGCGAACAGGGCGGAGAGGTCAACGCGGTCGTGCGCGGCGACCTGTTCCAGCAGGTCGGCCCGCCCCACCAGGTCTTGCAGACGGGTCGCGCCGACGGAGGCCGTCAGGCGGCGCAGGTCTTCGCCAATGGCGGTGAACACGCGCACGATGTTCTCCACGGCGCGGCAGGGGTCGCGCGGCTCGAAATGCTTGACGCCCAGCGACTCTGCCTCTTCGACCGTCTTGATGTGCGTGGTGATGCCCACATGGCAGGTGCCCTCGTTGCACTTGCGACAGATGGTGCAGCCCATGGCCACCATCGCCATCGTGGCGAACCCGACGCGGTTGGCCCCCATCAGGATCATCTTGAAGGCATCGGAGGCGGTCTTCATGCCGCCGTCGCACCACAGCTCCACGCGATGCCGCAGGCCGGAGTCAATCAACGCACGGTGCACCTGTGCCACGCCGACTTCGGCGGGCAACCCGGCGTATTGCAGGGAGTGCTTGCGCGCTGCGCCCGTGCCGCCGTCGTAGCCGGTCAGGTTGATGATGTCCGCACCCGCCTTCGCCACGCCGACGGCGATCACCCCCACGCCGGGCACCACGGGAATCTTGACCGACACCCGCGCATAGGGGTTCACCGTCTTCAGTTCTTCGATCAGTTGGGCCAGGTCTTCGATGGAATAGAGATCGTGATTGTTGGAAGGGGAGATCAGGGTGACGTAGGGATTGGTGCGGCGCGCCTGCGCCACCTGCGGGGTGACCTTGTGCGCGGGCAACATGCCCCCTTCGCCCGGCTTGGCCCCCTGCCCGATCTTGATTTCGATCACCGCACACGAGTTCAGGAAGTGCGCGTTGACGCCAAAGCGCCCCGACGCCACCTGCTGCCCGCGATTGCGCTTGTAATAGTCGCTCATCAGGTCGGGCAGTTCACCGCCTTCGCCGTTGATACACAGGATATTGAGCCGCACCGCCGCCTCCGCATAGGAGCGGTAGGCCAGTTCGCCCTGCGAACCGAACGACATGGCGCTGATCAACACGGGCATATCGTAGCCGCCAATGCTGATATCCACCTGCGCCGGATCGATCGTGCTCTCCACGGTCTTGATCCCCAGCACATGCCGCAGCGCGACAGGGAGCTTTTCGGTCAGTTCCTGGTAGGCGGCGTTGTACTCGTCCAGCGTGATCTCGCCGTTGGCCAGCGCTTCCGCTTTCTTCCAGAACTTGGGATAGAAGCGATCCACGCGGGCCAGTTGGGCGCGGACTTCGCCGCGCAGTTCCGCGGCGCGCGCCGCGGCTTCGGCGTCCAGCCGCTCCCAGGTCAGGCCGGCGCGCTCGCTGCCGAAGTAGTTGGGCACGCCCAGCGTGTCGGCCAGGCTGGGCGCAAGGCCGATGGCGCTGCATACCGTGCCATAGCCGCGCAGTTCATGGCAGCCGATGGTCGAGATGACTTTCTCCAGGCCACCGGTCAACGCCACCAGCAGGCGACGCTGCCGCTCGATCAGTTCCTGCTCATCGAGCGTCGCCGACGCCTTGCCACCGGTGACGGCCACCGCCAGCATGGCGTAGGGATTGACCGCATCCGCGCCAAAGCCCACCAGCAGAGCCAGATCGTGCAGCGTGCGGACGCTGGCGCTGCGCACCACAATCCCCGCCCGCCGCCGCAAATTATCATCGTCCGCGCCGCCCGCGCTGCGCAGGGCGTTATCCACCACGCGCGTCGCCAGGTGCGGGTCCAGCCAGCCCAGGCCAGCTTCCACCGTCTCGGTATCGTCCAGCACCAGGCACTGCGCACCGTCGCGCACGGCCTTGATGGCGCTGCTCGCCAGGCGGTTGAGCGCTGCGCTCACGTCCTCGTCGTCGAAGACGCCCACCGTCAGCCAGGTACAGCGCTCGCCGAACTGCGCGATCAGATCGTCGAGCGCCAGCGTGCCCAACGCCGCGGCGATCTCGTTCGCCACCTCCGGCCCGCCCAGGACGGGATGTCCGCCGGGTAGCAGCGGCGTCTCCAGCTCGATCAGGATGTCGCCGGGCTGCGGAGCCTGCCCGATGGCCGGGCGCGCCCCTACCACCGCGCGGGTCGAAAACAGCTCGGCCTCGCGCTCGCGGTCAATGGCCGGGTTGGTGACTACCGCCACGGTCTCTTTGAAGTAGTCCGCCAGGTTGACACGCTCCTGACTCAGCGCGGCCAGCGGGCCGTCGTGCCCCAGCGAGCCAACCAGTTCTTTGCCTTCGGCGGCCAGGCTCTCCACCTCGCTGACGTGCTCGCGATTCCAGCCCGTCGCGGCCAGCACCGGTGTATCCACGGCCCGCAACGGCTCCGGGCGGCGCCAGGGCATATTCACCGCCAGCGACACCGGCGCAGTCCGCTCGATGACCTCGGTTTCCACCAGCGGGGCGGGCGCTTCGAAGGGCATAGGCGCAGGGCCAGGGCCAGTTGACCCGCCCCCACCAGCGCGCGGCCCGGCGGGATACGAGCGATCCCAGCCGCGCCAGTAGCGCTCGGCGAACTGCGGCGCTTCGCGGCGGAAGGCTTCGTCCATCACCGCCGCGCGAATCTGCGCGTGATCGAGCACAGTCACCGAGCGCCCGCGTTGCACCCGCAGGGCCAGCTTTTCACCAGGGGCCAGCGGGCGCGCGTCGCGCACCATCGTCTCCAGCGGCACTACGCCGCGCTCCGACGACAGGTAATATTCTTTCTCCGTCTCGAAGAACCACAGCGGACGCAGCCCCAGCGCGTCCACGCTGGCGACCACTGTATCGCCGAAGCGGGCCACGACCGCCGCCGGACCCTGCGCGTAGGGGCCGAAAGCGTGACGGAGGCGGCGATAGACAGCCCGCAGAGCCGGCGGCATGGCCTCTACCTCGTGCGGGACGGGCGGGAAGATCATCTCGATCGCTTCGGTGAGATCGAGGCCGTAGTCCACGCATAGCGCGTGCAACACGCGATCCACGTCCTGCGAGTCCGAGTTGCCCAGCGCCAGGCGTACCCCGATCTGCTCGGCTTCCTGGCGGAAGCGGGCGATGGTATTGATCTCGCCATTGTGCCCCAGCAGAGAGAAGGGCTGCACGCGCTCGAATGACGAGACAGTGTTGGTCGAATAGCGGGCATGACACAGCACCATGGCCGTGTGATACTCGGTGTCCTGCAAGTCGGGGTAGAACTGCGTGAGCATTTCCACTGACCCGCGCGCTTTGTAGACCACCGTCGAAGCGCTGAGCGAGGCGAAGTGAATCTGCAGGGCATCTTCCAGGGCAGTGCGCACCGCCAGCAGCCGCGCTTCCAGGTCGGGCACGTCGGCGTGACCGGCGATCTGCCAGAAGACAGGGGCGTTGTCGCGGGCGTGACGGCCCAGCGCTTCCGGGCGCACGCGACCGGGCTGCTCGACGAGCAGGTTCAGCCCAGCGCGGTTGAAGTGCGCGTTGATCACTTCGCGGGCCATGTCCAGGTCAATCTGTCGGGGGATGAACAGGTGCCCCACCCAGAAGCCGGGATCGGTTGCCAGGGAGGCGCGCAGACCCACCTGGCTGAGCGTCCGCGCCCACAGGCGGCGGGGGATATCGGTCTGTACGCCCGCGCCGTCGCCTTCACCCTCGACAAAACCGGTGCGGTGCCCCATGTGGGCCAGCGCGCCCAGCGCGCGCTTGAGCGTGCCATAGGTGCTCTCGCCGCGCTTGCGCACGCTCATAATCAAGGCGCAGGCATCGTGTTCTGCTCCAAAGGGTTGGTCAGGTGGCGTATCAGTGCGCAGAGTCTGAGCTGGCATGGTCGCTCCCCTTTCAGCATGAACGGCCCGCATACTGGCGCGCGGCCCACCGATAACACGGTCATCCGGCGCAACGCGGCTCAACGGCTGCGTTCGCCGGAAAACCACAGATTACTTGGATTGATCCGATTAAATAGCGAACGAGGGAACGTAACTATTTTGCGCAAGTTTCTTGGCTCGCTTTCAATGGTAAGGAGATCGCCCGGCAGGGCGAACAGCAAAACGCACAAAATACTATTTGATCTATTTTTCACAAATTGTCTCCTGAGGGGCATATAAGCAAACTGCCCGAAAAATGACGTTCGATCAGGTTAAAATGCCTAATTTGATGAGTCTGTATGAAGGGATGCGGCCCTAAACAGCCGCCTCAGGTGCGCTTCCCTGGGCATTTTGCACGAGAGAAATTTGTGCATTTTCTGCTCTGCGCAGCGAGGGAAGAACACAGCCAGCAGTCGCGGGATGAATACGGCCAGGTGTTCTCATAGCCCTGCTGGCCGAGCAGTTGAGCGCGACCGTGCGCCCCCTCCGCGTCTGACGCGGCGGACGACGATCTGGCGGTGGCCCCTGCCAGGTTTAGGGGGACGTTGAGCGTGAGGGTGTCGGTGTAGCTGCTATAGGTGTTGCGGATATCGGCAAAGGCCCAACTGCCGCTGTAGTGGTACTGGCTGTTCAGCGCCCAGCGCCCCGTCGCCGTCCAGTTGCCACTGCCGCTCTCGAAATCGTCGAAGAAGAGGACCGGGGGGTCGGCGTGGGGATGAGCGTCGGCGTTTTGGTGGGCGGAGGTGTCTCAGCTGATGCGAGTGTTGGTGTTGGCGTCGATGCGGGGGGCAATGATGGTATCACCGCGAACCGAGGCTGTTCAGAAGTATTGTCGCTGTAGAGCAGCTGCCCACCATCCGGACTCCACGCGACATATGTGAGCCGCGCGGATGTATCCACCCGATCGACTTGCTGTCCGGTCGTCGCGTCCCAGTAGATGAGTACGTGATCACTTCTGCCGACCAGCAGGTTGCCCCTGGCTGCCACTCGATTTGGTACAATTGGCTTTCATCGCCACTCTGCAAGGTGACAATATGATAGATCGCCTCAACCTCAAAGGTGACTTCGACCTGGCTCGACGGCATTATTCCCCAGTCAGGCGACTGCAAGTTCACGTACTGAGAGACCGGGGCTTCAGTGAGCGGGGCATCGGCTGGCACAACGTACAAGTCGCCGTACCACTCAGGAGAGGATGCCCTCTTGAAGGCAATCATAGCGCCGTCCAGGGGAGACGGTAGGGTCGTAGTCTCCATAGGGCTATGAAAAGGCCCTAGAAAAAACACATTCCAACGAGCTTCTAGGCTGTTGGAATGCGATGCCCCATAGGGGACTCGAACCCCTGTTTCTGCCTTGAGAGGGCAACGTCCTAGGCCGCTAGACGAATGGGGCTGACCCTACACGGCCAGAATTGTACCAGCCTCCTGGACCCCCGTCAAGCTGTTTTCTCTCGATCATCGCCATGCATCGTGGGCGGCCCGCTACCGCCAGACCGCCCCTACACCTTCGAGGTCGAGCGCACCCGCAACTGGCAGGCGCTGGAGCCGGACGCCCGCGCTGCCGCGCAGGCGCGGGCCGGCGCGCTGACGACGCACGAGCACCTGCCCTGCCCCCAGGAACTGGCACAACGGGCGAGGTGGAAATGAGCCAGCCTGACCCTGGCCCATTTCCCTGTGACCGCCCATCCTGATCATGAATTCCAGGTTTGGAACATCATTTTCCAACAGCCCATTACACTGGGAAATAGAAGAACTATCGCCGCCAACTGTTGCGATTGAGGCGTTCATAGTAAGATGCACTCGTCAATCTCTATGCAAGAGGTACCCCATGCGCATATCTGATACCACCCGCCGCGAACGCCTGGAGCGCGTCCGCCTCTTGCTCCAGCGTCACCCTGACGGGCTGCGCGAAGCCGAGATCGCTGCAAAACTGAATTTCGAGCGCCGCACCGTCAATAACTACCTGCGCGAGCTGGAAATGCAGGGCTACGTCTATCGCGATGAGCAGCTCTGGTTTCCGCTTCCACACCAGGACATGGTGTTACGGCGACTGGAGCTGCAGCCAGAGGAAGCCATGGCGCTGTATCTGGCCGTGCGCCTGTTCGTCAAACAGCACGACGAGCGCAACGAGGCCGCCGAGCACCTGTTGGTGCGCCTGGCCGAGATTCTCACCAGCGACATGGGCCTGGACGAAGACATCCTGGCTGCTGCCCGCGAACTGGCCCAACGTCCGACGATGCCTGGCTATGAAGATATCTTCCGCACAGTGATGCGGGCCTACATTCACCGGCGCAAGGTGGAAATTGTCTACCATCCTTATCAGGGTAAGCCCTTCACCACGGTGCTGTCGCCTTATCTGATCGAGCCGTCAGCCATTGGATTCACCACCTACGTGATCGGCCACAGCAGTCTCGTCAATGACCTGCGCACCTTCAAGCTGGAGCGCATCGAACGGGCGCGCCTGCTGTTGCAGGAGGAGTATCAGATACCGCCTGATTTCCCCGGCCTGGAACTGTTGCGCAGCGCCTGGTCTATCTTCTACGGCGAGCAACTGACGCGCGTCGTCCTGCGTTTCCACCCGGACGTGACCCGCCGTGTGCAGGAGACCCAATGGCATCCCTCGCAAGAGCTATACCCCGATCCTGAACGCCCTGGATTCTTGTGCATGGCTATTCACGTCGCCGATGTGACTGATCTAATTCCTTGGATACGCGGGTGGGGTTCTTCCTGCGAGGTACTCGAACCTGCCTCACTACGACGTACTCTGGCTAAAGAGGCTCGTCGCCTTGCTGCGCTCTATCACATCACACCCATATCAACCTCTTCTTCTCTTGCTGCCCTGTGGGCCAAGACTGATCCCAAAACTGGCGAATATCACCTGCTTATCTATCACCTGATCGACGTTGCAGCGGTAACCCTGGTTCTCTGGAAGCAAGCCCTGGGACCGGGCATGCGGGCACAGGTGTCCCGATGGTTGCGTCTGGACGAAGAGGCAGCGGGCCGTCTGATAGCATTCTGGGCGGGATTGCACGATATTGGCAAGGCAAATCCTGGATTTCAGGCAAAGACTGCTGTCACTGCCACACTCCTTAGCGAGGCGGGGTTGGCAAACGTGACACGGCACGTTGACGATATTCCCCACGGACTCGTCTCAGCTTATGTGTTGCCAGCCTTGCTCAATGGGCGAAACTCTCACTTCTTCAAAAGACTGGCACGAGCTATAGGGGGGCATCATGGCACTTGGCCACTGCCGAGAGACCTACAGTCTGCGTCCTATTTCACGGAAACAAACCTTGGCGGCCCAAGATGGGAGCAGGCCAGGTCTGAGTTAGTAGAGGCGCTGCGCCAGGTTGTTGATCCACCCGAATTACCTGAAGCCGACCTGCCACAGACTGAAGAGAACGCTCTGTTAACGTGGCTCTCTGGCCTGATCTCAGTAGCCGACTGGATCGGCTCGATAAACAAGCTTTTTCCATTTGAAGAGCAACTCGATGATTTGCAGGACTATGCCCAGAGATCGCTTGAGCAAGCGGAAAAAGCGCTTAGGCAGCTCGGTTGGTTGGACTGGCACAGCGATCGTGGAGAGCTGTCGTTTGCTGAGTTGTTTCCGGCCTTGCATCCGAATGAAATCCAAAGCGCGGTTCTCAATCTGGCCGATGGTTACGAACTCCCGGCACTTGTCATCCTTGAAGCCCCTACCGGTGTAGGCAAAACTGAGGCTGCACTTTATCTGGCTGATCGCTGGCTCCAGCGCGGGCAAGAACGAGGGCTGTATGTAGCGATGCCTTCGCAAGCGACCAGCAATCAGATGTACGAGCGTGTGGCTCGTTTTCTCAAACAACGCTTCCGGGATGAAACGGTCGGCTTATACTTACTTCACGCCCAGGCTCGCTGGGTCCTTCCGGCTTTGCAGCATCGCCTCACCGCTATCGCTCAGGATGAGCAAGAGACGATAGCAGTCAGCGAGTGGTTCACTTCTCACCGCAAACGGGGTTTGTTGGCTCCCTTTGCGGTCGGCACTGTAGATCAGGCGTTGCTCAGCGTGTTACTCACCAAACACTTCTTCGTTCGATTGTTTGGCCTCAGTCACAAAGTTGTCATTTTTGACGAAGTACATGCCTATGACACCTACATGTCGGAACTCTTCCTTCGTTTGTTGAGCTGGCTGAAGCAACTGGGCACTTCGGTGATCTTGCTTTCGGCTACATTGCCCAATGAAACACGCCGTAAGCTGATAGAAAGCCATGTCGAACAGGAATTGCAACCAGAAATGCTTACCAGTTCCCCTTATCCTCGGCTGACCCTATGCTCTGGACAGGCGGTACAGACTGTTGAGTTGCCTGCTCCAGCCTCCAGATCGATCACCCTAGAGTGGATTGCCCAGACTCCTGACGAGATTGCTAAGCGGCTGGCCCAAGAACTTTGCGAAGGCGGTTGCGCGGTCGTCATATGCAATACGGTGGGGCGAGCGCAGGAAGTTTTCACAGCCATCGAGCACGCCAATTTCCTGGATTCTGATGAACTATTGCTTCTACACAGCCGTTTCCCTTATGCCTGGCGGCAAGACACTGAGCAGTATGTTCTTCGCTTCTTTGGCAAACAAGGGGACCGTCCTGCTCGTGCTGTCTTGGTTGCCACTCAGATTGTTGAGCAGAGTCTTGATCTTGACTTTGATCTGATGATCACTGACCCGGCTCCCATAGATTTGATCCTTCAGCGGGCAGGGAGATTGCATCGTCATCCGCATCGCCAACGCCCTGAAACGCTAACTACCCCACGCTTGTTGTTGACGACCCCGGCATTACAGGAGGGCATCCCAGCCTTCGGAGCAGATGAGTACGTCTATGACCGCTACACGTTGCTGGCTTCCACTCTTGTCTTGGAGAGACTGAAGCAGATCGTGCTGCCAGACGATACCAGTCAGTTGATCGAGACCGTTTATGGGGAGCAAGAGTGGTTCAGGTTGCTTCCTGCGCCATTAGCTGCAACCTTAGGCGAAGCCTTCACCGAAATGCAGAAGAAACGCACAGGAGAAATCCATCAGGCATTGATACGTGTAGTGCGTAGGCCCGATGACGAGGACTTGCTCAACCAGCCTAATGAAATGCTCGAAGAAGAAGCTCCGCAAATTCACGAAGCGCTCCAGGCCTTGACCCGGTTAGCCGAACCAGGAATTTCAGTGGTCTGTCTCCATAAGACGGGGTGCGGTATTGCTCTCGATCCTGCAGGAGAATGGTCTGTTGATCTTGACGCCCCTCTCACACCGGAGATTGAACGTCAGTTGTTAAATCACTCGGTAACGATCCAGCACCGTCCGGTGCGTACAGCGCTTGCTCGGCAATTGCCACCAGCCAATTGGACCAAATCGCCCTTGCTCCGGCACCACCGCTTAGCCGTCTTCTCGAACGGCATCTTCGAAATATCGGGCACCTCATATGCGCTGCGTCTGACGCGGCGACTAGGATTGGAGGTTATCCAGAAATGACCGCTTCATTTAATCTGGTTGATTCGCCCTGGGTACCGTGCGTGACCCTGCGAGGCGATACCATGCAACTAGGGTTGTTGGACGCCCTCCTCACAGCACATGAGCTGCGCGAAATCGCCGATCCGTCTCCTCTGGTTGTGGCTTCTATCCATCGCTTGGCGCTAGCTGTACTACATCGGGTGTTTGGCCCTGCGAATCGCGCCGCCTGGGGGAAACTCTGGAACACGGGACACTGGCCAGATGCGCCTTTGCGGCAGTACTTTGAGCAATGGCACGACCGTTTCGACCTGTTCCATCCCGAACGTCCATTCTTCCAGGCCCAAGATGAGCGGGTCAAGCCGAAGTCAGTGCTCCATTTGATCTATTCCTCTGGTAACAACCCGACTCTATTCAGTCATGAAACTGACGAGCAAGCCTTGGTCTTGTCGGCAGCGGAAGCGGCACGCGCCCTCCTCGCTTCTCAGGCCTTTCACATCGCGGGATTGAGTGGGCTTGAGGAGAAGTTTACCGATGCGCCGTGGACACGAGGGGTTATCTTTCTTGCTCAGGGAGAGACGCTGTTCCAGACCCTCGCGCTCAACCTGATTCGCTATCCTGATAGCGAAGGTCGCATCAAGTCCACTCCTCAAGATCGTCCTGTGTGGGAAGCAGACGACCCTTTCACGCCAGAGCGCGAATATCCCCTCGGTTACCTGGACTATCTCACCTGGCCCAATGTGCGGGTGAGACTAATCCCTGAAGAAAGTCCTCAAGGCTTGCAGGTTCGCTACATGACTATGGCACCGGGGTTGCGTCTGAGCGCCGATCAACAAGACCCCATGAAGTTGTATTGGCCCGCCAAGAAAGAAGGCTGGTTGTTCCTGCGCTTCTCTGAGGAAAAATCGCAAAAATCGCTCTGGCGAAGTTTTCACACATTCCTGGCCCTACGGAATCCACAGCGTCGTCCACCGGTGTCCCTCGATTGGCTGGCCAGCTTGGTGGATGACGGCTGGCTTTCACACAAGGATCGCTTGCGGTACATGGCGCTGGGAATGAGCAATGATCAGGCGAAAATCTACTTCTACCGGCACGAACGATTCCCTCTTCCACTGGTTTATCTGAAACGCCAGGAACTGGTCGCTGCGTTGGAGCAGGCCATCAATCTGGCTGAACAGACCGCCGATGCCCTCAACTGGGCGCTGGAAGTGCTGGCCCAGTTTCTGCTCTCTCCTGACTCGGATCAAGAGGGTGCCCGCAAACCCGACCGAAAGCAAGACATCCGACCACTCGTCAATCATTGGGGCGGGACGCGCCCCTACTGGCAAGACCTGGAACCGCTTTTCTGGAACCTGGTGGATGAGCTGCCCGCGAATCCAGAGGCAGCGATTGAACGATGGAAACAAAACTTGCGCGAACAGGCCATCCAGGCCCTGGAGCAGATAGCTGGAACTGTCGGGACAGCCCCTGAAGCCATCAAGGGAGCTGTCGAAGCACGTCGCCGCTTGTTCGGCAAGCTGAAGACCATACTTGGAGACGTTCGTCTAAGGAGTCTTACGCCATGATCGAAGGAAAAGAACACCCATTCGTCACCTATCTTCAGGGGAAGAGCGAAGACCGGGCAGTGCTGGCCGCCCTGCGTCGTGGACTGGGGCAACCGCCTGGCGCTGCACCCGCCATGTTTCCCTACGTCGTCCCATTTCTCGGCTCCGAGGCCACCCGCTGGCAAGAGGAGGCCCATTACCTGATCGCGTCCCTGTTTGGCCTTCACCCCCAGTCAATACCGCAAGGCAACATGGGTACGCACTTCGCCGACCTTCAGCGTCAGTTTCCCAACCGGCCAACCATAGAACGCCGCTTCATCACGCTGATGGCGGCTCACCCCGATGATCTCGCCTTTCAGTTACGCCAGGCGATCAGCCTGCTCAAGTCTCATGAGAAGCCTGTCAACTGGCATCGCCTGATGTACGACGTATTGAGTTGGAACAATCCAGATTCGCGAACCTGGGTACACCGACAATGGGCTGCCGAATTTTGGCGGCAACCCGCTGCTGAGCAATCACCTGCCCAGATTGAGAACGACCACATTGAAGCTCGTTAGCAAGCATTCTGTATCTATCACGGAGGTTTCACCATGTTTGTTGAACTGCACATGATCCAGAACTTCGCCCCCGCCAATCTCAACCGTGACGACACCAACAACCCCAAAGACGCCGAATTTGGCGGCGTCCGGCGGGCACGCATCTCGTCGCAGTGCCTCAAACGTGCCATCCGCACTGCGCCCATTTTTGCGCAGACCACCGGCGTAGATACGGGCATCCGCACGCGCTGGGTGGCACGCTTGCTGGCTGAGGAACTGAAGAAACGTGGGCAGGATGCGGCTCAAGCCGAACAGGTCGCCCAGGCTTTCGCCGCGGCTTATGCTGGCAAGATGGACAACGCTCAGAAGGATCGCACCAGTGTCTTGCTTTACCTCAGTCGCCAGGAGATCGAGCGCTTTACTCAGGCGCTCATCGAGCGTTGGGCCGTTCTAACTTCCGGCCCTGAAAAACAAGTCAAAGAGGCGCTTGACGGTCTCGTCAAGCAACTGATCAAGGAGACGAAAGAGCGTACCAGCGCCCCCGACATCGCCCTGTTTGGCCGCATGCTCGCCGACAAACCCGAACTCAGTCTCGATGCTGCCTGCCAGGTGGCCCATGCCATCTCCACACACCGAATCAGCATGGACATGGACTTCTTCACGGCGGTAGACGATCTACAAGAACGCGACGAGACTGGCGCGGGGATGATGGGCTACACTGGCTTCAACAGTGCCACCTTCTATCGTTATGCCCGCATTGACTGGGAACAGTTGGTGAAGAACCTGAACGACGAGCGCGACCTGGCCCGCCGCACCGTTGAAGGGTTCCTACGCGCGGCGATCGTCGCTGTCCCCTCTGGCAAACAGAACTCATTCGCTGCGCAGAATCCGCCGAGCTTCCTGCTGGGCGTCGTCCGCAATGACGGCATGAGTTGGTCGCTGGCCAATGCCTTCGAGCGTCCGGTAAGCGCCTTCCGCGATTCGGGCTATGTCCGCCCATCCATCGAGGCGCTGGACACCTACTGGGCGCAACTCGCAAGGACTTTCCCGCAGAATCTCAACGCCGTGGCGGCGCTGAACCTGGAACCAGGGGTGGCGTTGGTGCATCTGGGAGCCTACGTCAAACCAGACCTCGAACAGTGGATCGAGGCATTACTTGCGCCTCTGGCGTAGGAGGCCGGCTTATGAGCACGCTTCTCTTGCGCCTGAGTGGCCCCATGCAATCGTGGGGCACGCACAGCAAGTTCGACGTGCGCGAAACAGCCTACGAGCCATCCAAGAGCGGGGTGATCGGGTTGCTGTGCGCCGCTCTGGGACGTCCTCGTCACGCCCCGCTTGATGATCTGGCCGCCCTACGGATGGGCGTGCGCGTAGACCGCCAGGGCACGCTGCAACGCGACTTTCACACTGCGGGCAAAGGCGGCTACTACAAGGTCAGTGGCAGTGTCGAGCGCAAGAACCCCATCGTCACCTTTCGCTACTATCTGGCCGACGCCCTCTTCTTGGTTGGCCTGAGTGGTGAGCTGTCGCTGTTGCAAGACCTGTTCCATGCCCTGCAGCATCCGGTCTGGATGCTCTACCTGGGGCGGAAAGCCTTTGTCCCCAGCGAGCCGGTGTGGTTGCCCGATGGCCTGCGTTACGACGAAGACTTGCTGCAGGCCTTGAGTACCTACCCCTGGCTGGGTCGTCTAGACGATCCTCCCGCACGCCTGCGTATCGTCTACGACGATCCCAACGGCCCACTGCTCAGCTACGACCACCCTGTGTCGTTCGCTGAACGTGTGTTCCTGCCCCGCTACACGTCGTTCAAATTCATTCCGAATCCCGCCAGGGTCGAGGAGGGATAGCTCATGTATCTCACTCGTCTGGTGCTTAACCCGCGCTCACGTCGTGCCCAGAGTGAAAGCGCCAATCTCTATGAGCTGCATCGCACGATCATGAGCGCCTTTCCGGCCACCCTGCCAGCCGATGAACGGGTATTGTTCCGCCTGGAAATCGACCGGCAGAGCGGTGCTTTTGTCGTGCTGGTACAATCACAATACGAACCGGACTGGGGCTGGCTGGCTACCAGCCCTCCGGACTATCTGCTATCCATCTCCGAACCCAATCCCTGGGTCAAAGCGTTTGATCCTCTTTTCAGGGTCGGGCAGCAGCTTGTCTTTCGTTTGCGCGCCAATCCGACACTCAAGCGCGAAGGTAAGCGGTTAGGACTGCTGCGCGAAGAAGATCAGATCGCCTGGCTGCACCGCAAGGCTCAAGCCGGAGGCTTCGAGGTGCTTTCGGTGCGTGCTCAGAAGCTCGGTTTCGTCCAGGGTTGGACACGTCAACGTCAGCCGCTCAGCCTGTTTGCGGTGCAATACGACGGTTTGTTGCGGGTAACCGATCCGTCCGTATTCGCCCGAAGCCTGGCCCAGGGCATTGGTTCGGCCAAGGGGTTGGGTTTTGGGTTGCTGTCTGTCGCGCGGGCTGAGTAGCTGAAAATAACCTTCTGCCCATCTCAAAGGAGAACGCGATGAGCCAGGACTTGCACATACTTCCCAAACTGCGTGATAGTCTGAGCTATCTCTATGTGGAACACGCAGTGGTTCAACGCGAACAGCATGCCATCGAGGTCCTCGACGAGAATGGGCGCATTCTGGTGCCAGTGGCCTCGCTCTGCCTGCTCATGCTTGGCCCTGGCACCAGCATCACTCATCCCGCCGTCCAAATCCTGGCAGCGAACGGCTGTAGCATCGTCTGGGTCGGCCAGGATGGGACGCGGTTCTATGCCTGGGGAACCGGTGAGACACACAAAGGCTACCGGCTTCTGCGCCAGGCGGCGCTTGTCAGTGATGCCGTAGCGCGCCAGGAAGTCGTCTTGCGCATGTACCGCAAGCGTTTCGCTCAAGACCTCGATCCGGCGTTGACTTTGCCGCAGATTCGCGGGCTGGAAGGAGTGCGCGTGCGCGAAGCATATGCCGAAGCCAGCCGAACCTACAACGTTCCCTGGCAAGGACGACAATATGATCGCTCCAACTGGCACAATGCCGACCCCATCAATCGCGCTCTGTCTGCTGCCAATGCACTGCTCAACGGCATCTGCCATGTGGCCATCGTTTCCGGCGGCTATTCTCCTACGCTGGGTTTCATTCACACCGGTCGCTACCTGTCCTTTGTCTATGACATTGCCGATCTCTACAAGACCGAGATCACCATCCCTGTAGCCTTTGAAGTAGTGGGCGAATCGCCAGAGAAAGTGGAAAGTCGTGTGAGGCAAACATGCCGCGAGCGCTTCCGCCAGGTGAATCTGCTGGGGCGTATCCTGCCAGATATTGATAGCCTCCTGGACATAAAGGCCAGTGAAGACCTCTCAGACGACGCCCTGGACAACGAAACTTTCTTATTGGAGGGGCTGTGGTCATCGCTGGTAGAGGAGACAGCCGAATGATCGTGATGATTCTGGAGCATGTACCAGTCTCACTACGTGGCGAGCTGACCCGCTGGTTGCTTGAGCCGTATCCTGGCGTGTTCGTGGGCCACGTCTCTGCCATGGTACGTGACCGCTTGTGGGAGAAATGTTGCAAGTCGTGCAAAGATGGCGGCGTAGTGCTGATCTGGTCAACCAACAATGAACAACGTTTTACCATGCGCATGCATGGTGAAACCAAGCGCTCAATCGTAGAATTGGAGGGTATCCAACTCATTCGTATCCCTTCGTGAGTCGAAGGGTTTTCCCCACGCGCGTGGGGGTGAACCGTTGCCCGCGTGGTTCGTGATCAAGGCAGACAGTTTTCCCCACGCGCGTGGGGGTGAACCGCGGAGACCGCCGTTCCTTGTAGCGCCCTTTGCGTTTTCCCCACGCGCGTGGGGGTGAACCGAACGTTTTGCCACCTACCGCGTCGAGGCCGACGTTTTCCCCACGCGCGTGGGGGTGAACCGTACGTCAATCCGGATGGCATATTCGTGCCAGCGTTTTCCCCACGCGCGTGGGGGTGAACCGGAGAGGCGAAACGCATGGGGAATCTATCCGACGTTTTCCCCACGCGCGTGGGGGTGAACCGTACGCGCTTCTCGCGATGAAACAGATTGCGAGGGTTTTCCCCACGCGCGTGGGGGTGAACCGTAGTCCGCCTCTTCCGGCACCGCCACCACCGCGTTTTCCCCACGCGCGTGGGGGTGAACCTTGGTCGCAGCGCACGACCAGCATCGTCCACAAGTTTTCCCCACGCGCGTGGGGGTGAACCGTCCGATGCCGTCTCCGACGGTGAGCCACTGCAGTTTTCCCCACGCGCGTGGGGGTGAACCGGAGCGGCGGCGATGATGGTCTACTTCTGCCTCGTTTTCCCCACGCGCGTGGGGGTGAACCTTCGTCGCGGATGCTGCGCCACGACCCGGACAGCGTTTTCCCCACGCGCGTGGGGGTGAACCGTGCAGGCCCAAATACGTCAGCGCCATCGAGGTAGTTTTCCCCACGCGCGTGGGGGTGAACCGGCTTCAAGCGCGGGGTGGGGCAGGTTTTCGCCGTTTTCCCCACGCGCGTGGGGGTGAACCGTCCGGACGGCGGTTCAATTCCGCCCACCTCCAGTTTTCCCCACGCGCGTGGGGGTGAACCGTAATATCCTCCTCATGAAGCGCACGGGGATTCGTTTTCCCCACGCGCGTGGGGGTGAACCGTTGGTGGGGCGACCCTCGTCGTCAAACTCCAGGTTTTCCCCACGCGCGTGGGGGTGAACCGACTGTGTGGGGCGATGATCTTTCATTTAGCGACAGTTTTCCCCACGCGCGTGGGGGTGAACC
>AMZC01003233.1_pt1 | contig 28842 bp, 23 predicted proteins | sample 948551 | NCBI WGS metagenome assembly AMZC01 (sample SAMN01120625, study PRJNA171369) | bioreactor sludge metagenome | biome: sludge; isolation source: anaerobic thermophilic cellulolytic sludge from lab reactor | place: China: Hong Kong, Shek Wu Hui wastewater treatment plant | collected... | reverse complement strand
GGGACCGGCGGTCATCACCGCCCGCCGCAAGACGGCCATCCGCGCCCTGCGCAACGGGCGACCGGTCATCGTGCGCGATGACTTCTCCGGGGCTATCGAAGGCGTGGACGAACGCCTGCTGCGGCTGTTGCTGGCGGGCGGCTACACGCCGGTCGTCGCGCCGCTGGCGCTGGGGACGGCGGGCGAGTCATTGAACGTAGACGGCGACCTGGTGGCGGCGACAGTGGCACGGGCGCTGTGCGCACAGACGCTGATCATCCTTAGCAACGTGCCCGGCCTGCTGCGCGATCCCGCCGATCCGTCGTCGGTCGTGCCGACCTTCGCGCTGGCCGATCTGAACCAGTATGAGTCCCTGGCGCAGGGGCGCATGAAAAAGAAGTTGCTGGCGGCACGTCAGGCGAACGTGCCGCTGGTCATCCTGGGCGACGCGGGCCTGCCCGCCCCGCTCGACGCGGCGCTGGCCGGAGCCGGGACGCATATTCTGGGCGAAAGTGAGGCGGAACATGTTGGATACGCAGGTTGACATCGCGGAGCTGGAGCGCGCTTTCTCCAGCGGCGTTTACACCAAGCGCGACGTGCAGGTCGTCGGCGGGCAGGGCGCGCGCCTGACCGACGCGGCGGGCCGGACGTACATTGACTGCGTCAGCGGGCACGGCGCGACCAACCTGGGGCACGGTCACCCGGCCATCGTGAAGGCCATTCAGCAGCAGGCGGCGACTCTCATTCACTGCCCGGAGATGTTCCTCAACGCCACCCGCGCCCACTATCAGGCGGCGCTGTGCGCGGCGGCGGGCATGGGCCGGGTGTTCCTGTGCAACAGCGGCGCGGAGGCCATCGAGGGCGCGCTGAAGATCGCCCGCCTGCTCACCGGACGCCCGCGCATCATCGCCGCCATGCGCGGCTTTCACGGGCGCACCTTCGGCGCGCTCAGCGTCACCTGGCAGCCCGCCTACCGCGACCCCTTCGAACCCCTGCTGCCGGAGATCGTGCACGTGCCCTTCAACGCCCTGGAACCGCTGGCCGCCGCGCTCAACGGGACGGTCGCGGCGGTGCTGATCGAGCCAGTGCAGGGCGAGGGCGGCGTGATCCCCGCCCAGGATGGCTACCTGCGCGAAGTACAGGCGCTGTGCCGCGCCAACGGCTCGCTGCTGATCCTGGACGAGGTGCAGACGGGCTTTGGGCGCACGGGCTGGCTCTTCGCCCATCAGCGCGAGGGTGTGCAGCCCGACCTGCTGTGCCTGGCCAAGAGCATGGCCAACGGCCTGCCGCTGGGCGCAGTGTTGCTGGCCGAGGGCCTGGGTCCGTTGCCGCCCGGCGTGCATGGCAGCACTTTCGGCGGCAATCCGGTTGCCTGCGCGGCAGGGCTGGCCGTGCTGGACGTGTTGCAGAGTCAGCAGCCCGACCTGATCGCGCGGGCGCGGGCGCTCGGCGAGGCAGTGCTGGCACACCTGCGCGAGCACCTGCCCTCTACCACAGTGCGCGAAGTGCGCGGGCAGGGCTTCATGATCGGCGTGGAATTGCGCGGCAAGGTTGCGCCGGCCCTGGCGGCGTTGCAGGAGCGCGGCGTGCTGGCCCTGCCCGCCGGACGGACCGTGCTGCGCCTGCTGCCGCCGCTGGTGATCAGCGAGGAAGACTTGTGGACGGCGATTGCTACTGTCGAGGAGGTTTTGAGCGATGCCCCTGGATCGCTATAGCATCATAGACAGCACCCTGCGCGAAGGCGAACAGTTCAGCACGGCCTCTTTCACCACGGCCCAGAAGCTGGAGATCGCCGGTCTGCTGGACGAGTTCGGCATCGAGATGATCGAGATGACCACGCCCTGCGCCTCTCCGCAGAGCGAAGCGGACATCCGCGCCCTGGTCAACGCCGGACTGCGCGCCCGCATCCTGACGCACATCCGCTGCCATCGCGACGATGCCCTGCGCGCCTTGGATACCGGCGTGCACGGCCTGGACATCGTGATCGGCACGTCGCCGCTGCTGATGACGCACAGTCACGGCAAGAGCATCGAGCAGATCATTGACCTGGCCGCCGAAGTGCTGACCTTCGTCCGCGCGCAGGCCCCCGACATCATCCTGCGCTTCAGCACCGAAGACACCTTCCGCAGCCGCGAATCCGACCTGTTGCGTGTCTACCTGGCGGTGGCCGACCTGGGGGTGGTGAACCGCCTGGGCGTCGCCGACACGGTGGGCATCGCCCTGCCCGATCAGGTCTATAGCATGGTGGAGCAACTGGTGCGCCTGACTGGCCTGGACGTGGAGTTTCACGGGCACAACGACAGCGGCTGCGCCATTGCCAACGCCTGCGCTGCCCTGCAGGCGGGGGCCACCCATGTAGACACGACCATCCTGGGCATCGGCGAGCGCAACGGCATCACGCCGCTGGGCGGGCTGATCGCCCGGCTCTACACGCTGGATCGCGCCTACGTCGCCAAGTACAACCTGCCGGTGCTGCCGCGCCTCGACCGGCTGATCGCCGATCTGTGTGGCATCGAGATCCCCTTCAGCAACTACATCACCGGTTCCAGCGCCTTCATTCACAAGGCGGGTATTCACACCAAAGCGGTGCTGGCCGACCCCGCTACCTACGAAATCCTGAAGCCGCAGGACTTCGGCCTGTCGCGGGAGGTGATGATCGGGCATCGGCTGACCGGCTGGAATGCCTTGCGGCAACGGGCGCTGGCGCTGGGGTTGCACCTGGACGATGCTACCCTGCGCGCGCTGGCGCAGGATATCAAGCGGCGGGCCGACGTGCGCCCCATGGCCCTGCACGAGGTAGACAGTCTGTTGCAGGCGGCGGCGGTGACGCAGTCATGAGCGGATATACTTTTGCCGAAAAGGCGCTGGCGCGGGCGGCGGGGCTGCCTGCCGTCCGCGCGGGCGACATCGTGGACGTGACGCCCGACGTGATCCTCAGTCACGACAACTCGGCGGCCATCCGGCGCATCTTCGCCGAGATCGGCGCGCCGCGCGTCGCCTACCCCGACCGCGTGGTGATTACCCTCGATCACGCCGTCCCCGCGCCGACGACGCGCCATGCCCAGAATCACGCGGAAATCCGACAGTGGGTGGAGGAGCAGGGCATCGCGCACTTCTTCGAGGCGGGGCGCGGCGTCTGCCATCAGGTATTGGGCGAGGAGGCGTTGATCCTGCCCGGCGAGACAGTGCTCGGCGCGGACAGTCATACCACCCATCACGGCTGGCTGGGAGCATTCGGCGCGGGCGTGGGCCGCACCGAACTGGCCGCGCTGTGGGCGACGGGTCAACTGTGGCTGCGCGTGCCCGAAGCGGCGCGCATCACCCTGACGGGGCGGCTCGCGCCCGGCGTCACGGCCAAGGATATCGGGTTGCGGCTGCTGCGCGAGATCGGGGCGGACGGGGCGCTGTATCGCTCGCTGGAATTCGACGGCGAGACACTGAGCGCGCTTTCGCTGGACGAGCGGGCCGTCCTGCCCAACCTGCTGGCGGAGAGCGGCGCGAAGAACGTCTATCTGCCGCCCGATCAGGCCGTCTTCGACTATCTGGAGCCGCGCCGTACCCGCGACTACACGCCGCTCTATCCCGATCCCGATGCCCCCTACGTGGCACACTATCAGCTCGACGTGAGCGCTTTACCTCCGCAGATTGCCCTGCCGCACCGCCCCGATCACGTCGTGGACCTGGACGAGGTGCTCGGCCAACCGGTACAGCAGGCATTCCTGGGCACGTGCACCAACGGTCGCTACGAAGACCTGCAGGCCGCGGCGCAGATCGTGCGCGGACGGCAGGTGCGCTGCCGGTTGCTGGTGATCCCCGCCAGTGCGCAGGTGTTGCGTCGGGCCGTGCAGACCGGCGTGCTGGACACGTTGCTGGCCGCCGGTGCGATGATCGGCACGCCCGGCTGTGGCCCGTGCATGGGCAACCATATGGGCGTGCCCGCGCCGGACGAAGTCACCATCAGCACCGGCAATCGCAACTTTCGCGGGCGCATGGGCACGCCCGACGCGCCGATCTACCTGGCCAGCCCCTATGTGGTGGCGGCCAGCGCGCTGGCCGGTTGCATCGCCGATCCACGGGAGTATCTGTCATGATCACCAGGCATCGCTGTTGGGTTTATGGCGACGACGTCAACACCGACGTCATCTTCCCCGGCAAGTACACCTACACCCTCACCGCGCCGGAAGAGCTGGCCGCGCACGCCCTGGAAGACCTCGATCCGAGGTTCGCGCGGGAAGTCCGCCCCGGCGACGTGATCGTGGCCGGGCGCAACTGGGGTTGCGGCAGCAGCCGCGAGCAGGCAGTCACCGCGCTGAAGGCTGCCGGAGTCGCGGCGATCATCGCCGCCTCCTTCAGCCGCATCTACTTCCGCAACTGTATCAATCAGGGGCTGCTGCCCATCGTCTGCCCGGAACTGCACCGGCTGGTGCGCACCGGCGATGAGATCGGCATTGATCGTGCCGCCGGGCAGATCGTCGCGGGCGACGGGCAGGTTTTCCCCATCCCGCCGCTGTCGCCGTCGGTGCAGGCCATCCTGGACGCGGGCGGGCTGCTGCCCATGCTGCAACGCCGCTTCAAAGGGGGTGCCTGATGCCGCTGATCACGCTCATTCCCGGCGATGGTATCGGCCAGGAAGTCATCCCCGCCGCGCGGCTGGTGCTGGAAGCGCTGGGCCTGGACCTGGAGTTCGCCGAGGCAGACGCCGGTTTCGGGGCGTTCGAGCGCACCGGCGAAGCTTTGCCAGAAGCGACACTGGCGCAGTGCGCCCGCTCCGACGCGGTGCTCTTCGGCGCGACGAGTTCGCCGCTGGGGCAGGTGCCCGGCTATCGCAGCCCGATCCTGGCACTGCGCCGTCACTTCGACCTGTTCGCCAATCTGCGCCCGGCGCAGGCGGACGGGATCGACCTGCTGATCGTGCGCGAGAACACCGAGGGGCTGTATAGCGGGCGCGAGCGCACGGAAGACGGCGGACAGACCGCCATCACCGAGCGGGTGATCACTGCCCGCGCCTCCGAGCGCATCGTCCGGCTGGCCTGTCAGCAGGCGCAGGGGCGGCGCGGTCTGCTGACCATCGTGCACAAGGCCAATGTGCTCAAGGCCACCTGCGGCCTCTTTCGCCGGGTGGCGCTGGAAGTGACCCGCGACTTCCCCGACCTGACGGTCGAAGAAATGCTGGTAGACACGGCAGCCCTGCGCCTGGTGAGCGATCCGGGGCGCTTCGATGTGCTGGTGACGACCAACCTTTTCGGCGACATCCTGAGCGATCTGGTCGCAGGGCTGACGGGCGGGCTGGGGCTGGCTCCCTCGGCCAACATCGGCGCGGGGCGACCGGCGGTCTTCGAGCCGGTGCATGGCAGCGCGCCGGACATCGCCGGCAAGGGCATCGCCGACCCGCGCGCGGCCATCCTCAGCGCGGGGCTGATGCTGGGCTATCTGGGTTACGCCGAAGAGGCAGCGCGAGTGAGTCAGCTTACCCGCCTCACGCCGCACACCGGCCACACGCTGCGCACCGCCGAAATCATTGCCGAAGCGCTGCGCAGGGGGTGACCCATGGACGACGCCGACCTGATCACGCAGTTGGTGAGCCTCTACAGCCCGTCGGGGCAGGAAGCGGAAGCCGTGCGCGCCCTGGTGGACTGGATGGGTGCGCGCGGCTTCGACGCCAGCGTAGACGCGGCAGGCAACGCCGTAGGGGTGCGCGGAGCCGCCGACGCCCCGCATACGCTGTTGCTGCTGGGGCACATAGACACCGTCCCCGGCGCTATTCCAGTGCGCGTGGAAGACGGTTGCCTGTACGGGCGCGGCAGCGTGGACGCCAAGGGATCGCTGTGCGCTTTCGCCGAGGCGACGGCCCACGCCGCCATTCCTCCTGGCTGGCGAGTAGTGGTCATTGGCGCGGTGGACGAGGAAGCAGACAGTCGCGGCGCGTACTACGTGCGCGAAGGGGCGCAGCCGACCTGGTGCATCATCGGCGAGCCGAGCGGAGCGAGCCGCATCACCCTGGGCTATAAGGGGCACATGCGTCTGCACTACCGCCTGACCCGCCCGCTGGCGCATTCCGCCCGGCCAGGGCCGAGCGTCGGCGAACTGGGCGTGCGGCTGTGGCAGGGCTTGCAGGCGTGGGCGGAGCAGCACAATCAGGGCAAGGAGCGCGTCTTCGACCAGGTTTCGCTGCATCTGGCCGCCATCAACACGCACGACGACGGCTTTCACGAAACAGTGGACATGGAGATCAACTTCCGCCTGCCGCCGGGCGTGCTGCCGGACGACGCGCGGGCCGCCCTGGCGGCGCTGGCCGATCCCGCCGCCGAGTGGGACACGTCGAGCGCGGAGCCGGCTTACTGCGCCTCCAAACAGACGCCGCTGGTGCGCGCGCTGTTGACCGCCATTCGCGCGCAGGGCGAACAGCCTGGCTTCGTGTTCAAGAGCGGCACCAGCGACATGAATGTGGTGGGCGAAGTCTGGCACTGCCCCATCGTGGCCTACGGGCCGGGCGATAGCAGCCTGGATCACACGCCGCACGAGCACCTGTCGCTGGCCGAGTATCGGCAGGCGGTGCGCACTCTGCAACACCTGATCGAGCATCTCCCCTGACCGGATCACACCTCACCGCCGAGGCGCGGAGTGGCCCAGCCATGCTCCTCTGCGCGCTCTGCGTCTCGGCGGTTCACTGCCTTGCTCTGCCTCAACACCCCGGCCCGCTGCCCGCCCCCTCCGCCCTACCGACCATTCGGCGGAGTGGGTGACAGATCGCGAGATTGTGTATAACCCTAGATATGCACCGGCGTCCGGCTCCGCTCCGCGCGCCGCCGTGATTCAGGCGTACAGGTTGGTGAGTCAGTGTTGGATGGACTGAGGAGACGGAACGATGGAAGCGAAACGGTACAGATTTTTGGGGAAGGCGCTTGTCGTGCTGATCGCTTTGGGGCTGAGCCTGGCTCCGCTCGCCGAACCGCTGGGAGCGCAGGGGGACGACCCCCCTCAAGCGAGCGAATTCCCTATCGGCGAGGATTTGACCATTGCCGCCCTGCTCGAACGGGAAATCACAGGGAGCGAGATCACCTTCGAACAGCAGCTCCCCGACGGCCCCAACTACTCGCAGTACATCGCCAGCTACATCTCCGAGGGGAACAAAATCTATGGTCTGCTGACTGTCCCCTTCGGCGACGTGCCGCCAGGCGGCTTCAAGGCCATTGTGTTCAATCATGGGTTCATCCCTCCCGCCAGCTACCGCACCACCGAGCGCTACGTGGCCTATGTGCACACCCTGGCCAGTCATGGTTTCGTGGTCTTCAAGATAGACATGCGCGGGCATGGCAACTCCGAGGGGGAGCCAACCGGCACCTACTTCTCTCCCGCCTACACCATAGACGCCATCGCCGCCCTCAAGAGTCTGCAGACGCTCGACTTCGTGGACCCGCAGGGGATCGGCATGTGGGGGCACAGCATGTCCGGTAACCTGGTGCTGCGCGCCATGTTGATCGAGCCGGATATTCAGGCGGGCGTGATCTGGGCGGGCGCAGTCTACAGCTACGACGATTTCACCAAATATCGCATTTCCGATCCGTCTTCTGGCGGCGCGGGCATGGAGAACTCTCCCAGCCGGCGGCGTGGGCGCGAACTACGCGAGGCTTACGGCGAACCGAATACCGAGAACCCGTATTGGAAGGCCGTCTCGCTCACCGAGCATATCGATCTGCTGCAAGCCCCCTTGCAGATTCATCATGCCGTCAACGATCCGGTTGTCAATATCGGCTACTCGCGCGACCTGGCTCAGGTGTTGACCGAACACGGCAAACTGTTCGAATACTACGAGTATGCGGGCGGCGGGCACGACATCAACTCGCCATACTTCAAAGAGGCCATGCTGCGCACGATCGCCTTCTTTCAGAAGCATCTGTGACAAGCGCGTCTGAGCGCTCTGCGGTGCGATCAGTGCATCGTACATTCCGTCAACCTTTGCTAGAATGCTCTCACTGTACTGCGAAGCAGGCAGGGGAGCAGTCGCTTGAGAACGTTCGACCGGCTGACGGCACAGTGGCACGACTTCCAGGTGCGTTACCCTGGGGCGCGGCGCATCGTCGAAAACCTGGGCTGGCTCTTCGCCGATAATGTGCTGCGCCTGCTCAGCGTGGCGATCGTCAACGCCTGGGTGGTGCGCTACCTGGGGCCGGAACGGTATGGCACGCTCTCTTTTGCGGTAGCGTTCGTCGCCCTGTTCACGCCGCTGGCATTGCTGGGCCTGCCCAACCTGGTCATGCGCGACCTGGTCGAGAGGCCGGAGGACGAAAACGCCACCCTGGGCACCGCCTTCGTCCTGATGCTCGGCGGGGCCGTGACCGGCGCTGCTCTGGCGGCGGTCGCCGTGATCGCGCTGCGCCCGGACAAAGCCCAAGATCAGCAGGCGGTGTGGGTGATCGCCTGTGGGATGATCTTCCAGGCGTTCACCGTCATCGAGCAGTGGTTCAACGCGCAGGTGCGGGCCAAATACGTGGTCTATGCGCGTAACGCCGCGCTGCTGATCGCCAGCGCGGGGCGTGTGGTGGGAGTACTGGCGGGAGCGCCGTTGCTGGTCTTTGCCGCGATCACGGCTCTCGAAAGCGGGCTGTTCGCGCTGGGGCTGCTGATCGTGTTCCAGCGGACACGTGGCACGCTGACCGCCTGGCGCGTTCACCTGACCCGCGCGCGCAGGCTGCTGGCCGACGGCTGGCCGCTGCTGCTTGAGGGCCTGGCGATCATGGTCTATATGCGCATCGATCAGACCATGCTCGGCCAGATGATCCCTGGCGACAAAGGCGAGCGCGAGGTGGGCCTGTATGCTTCTGCCGTCAAGCTCTCCGAAATCTGGCTGTTCGTGCCAATGGCCATCCGCACCACTTTTTTCCCGACCATCGTGCGTTCCAAGCACCTGTCGCCCGCCGAATATCACCTGCGCATTCAGCGCCTGCTCAACCTGGTGGTGTTGCTCTCCTACGGGGTGGCGATCCCCACGACCGTCCTGGCTCCTTTCATCATCCGCCTGTTCTACGGCGCAGAGTTCAGCGACGCCGCGCCCATGCTGGCGATCTTGATGTGGGCCGGGGTGTGGATCAGCATGGGACAGGTGCGCAGCGCGGTCATACAGTCCGAAAACCGGCAGGTGCTGTCTTTGCAGGCCAGCGTTCTGGGGGCAGTGTCGAACGTGCTGCTGAATCTGGCGCTGATCCCGTCCCTGGGTGGGATCGGTTCGGCCATAGCGACAGTGATCTCACAGGCAGTTGCCTCACACCTGAGTTCCTTCTTGTTCCGACCCTTGGTCTACATGGGCAAGATACAAACTCGTGCTCTGTTTTATCCAAACCCTTTTAAGCTGTGAACCATGAAAGCCGTTAGTCCCGACAGCACATTCGACGTCCCTGTCGCTTTCCTGATCTACAGGCGTCCTGAACTGACGCGCCGCGTCTTTGCGGCGATCGCTGCGGCGCGCCCCCGCCGCCTGTATGTGATCGCCGATGGGCCGCGCGACGAGTCCGAAGCCGCCCGCTGCGCCGCAACGCGCGCGATCATCGAAGAGGTAGACTGGCCCTGCCAGGTTTTCAAGAACTACGCCGATACCAATCTGGGCCTGAAGCGCCGTGTCTCGTCCGGCCTGGACTGGGTGTTTGCCCATGAGGAGCAGGCGATCATCCTGGAAGACGACTGCCTGCCCGACCCGACTTTCTTCCGCTTCTGTGCGGAGTTACTGGAGCGCTACCGTGACGACGAGCGCGTCACACAGATCGCGGGCACGAATCCGTTGCGCGGGGCGTACCGTCCGCCGACAAGCTACTTCTTCACCGGCTACATGCACATCTGGGGCTGGGCAACCTGGCGCAGGGCCTGGCAGTACTATGACGTGACCATGAGTCAGTGGACCGATCTTCAGGTGCGGAAGCGCGTGCTCGATCAGTTCGAAGACCAGCGCGAGAGACAGCATTTCTGTGATATGTGGACTCGTGTCTACGAGGGACGGGTAGATACCTGGGACTATCAATGGTCATTCGCCTGCCGGGCGCGCGAAGGGCTGTCGGTTATGCCATGCCACAACCTGATCTCCAACATTGGCTTTGGGCTGGAGGCAACGCACACACTGGTCAGGAACCGCGTCGCTGCCATGCCTACGCAGCCACTGACGTTCCCGTTGCAACATCCGGTAGCCGTGACTCGTGACGCCGAAGCGGATCGGCTTTTGAGCAGGGTGACGTTGCTCCGGCCACCCCTGTATCGGCGCGCGGTCAACCGGCTGCGGCGATACTGGCGGCGCGCCCGGCAGGCGGTGCGCCCGGCGGGGACTGTTCCCCAGAGGTGACAGGTTATGCGCGTGGTACAGCTTAGCGCAGAGGATATTAGCGGCGGGGCCGCGCGCGCTGCCCAGCGTCTTCACCTGGGACTGCGCGCGATTGGGATCGACTCGCGCACGATTGTCCGGCGCAAGAGTGGGGATGATCCATACACCTATCCCGCCTTCGCTGTTCCCGCTGCCGACGGACACCCCGCGTCAACCGGTCTGCGCCAGGATATGCGCAAAGTGGTCTTCAAAGCGTGCGGCTACCTGGATCAGCTTCCGCTGCGCCGCTATTCCCGTCGCCAGGCGCTCACCTGGAGCATCGGCTGGGTACCCACTGGTATCCCCTCCATCATCGCCCGCTTGCAGCCGGATGTGATTCACCTGCACTGGATCGGCGCGGGATTCGTCCCCATCCGGGCCTTGTCTGCTTTCCAGCGTCCACTGGTGTGGACACTGCACGATATGTGGGCATTTACTGGCGGCTGTCACTATGCGCTTGAGTGCACGCGCTATCGGCAATCCTGCGGCAACTGCCCACAGCTTCGATCGGGTCGCGAGCACGACCTCAGCCGCCGAGTCTGGGAGCAGAAGCACAAGCACTGGGGACGGCTGAACCTGACCGTGGTCACGCCGAGTCGCTGGCTGGCGGATTGCGCGCAGCAGAGCGCCTTGTTTGGCAATCGGCGGATCGAGGTCATCCCCAACGGCATTGATACCTCCCGCTACAAACCGCATGAGCAGGCGTTGGCGCGGCAACTGCTGGAATTGCCCGCCGACCGCCGCCTGATCCTCTTCGGCGCGATGCACAGTACCAGCGACCCGCTGAAGGGCTTCACCCATCTGCAGGGCGCGTTGCGCTCGCTGGCGCAGACCCCGGCCAGGGACCACCTGCACCTGGTCGTCTTCGGCGCGCCCGAACCGGCTGATCCGCCTGACTTTGGCCTTCCGGCCACTTACGTGGGCAGCCTGCACGACGATCTCAGTCTCTCTCTGCTCTATTCCGCGGCGGATGTCTTCGTCGCCCCTTCGCGGCAGGATAATTTCCCCAATACAGTGCTGGAGGCGCTGGCCTGCGGTGTGCCGTGCGTTGCTTTCGAGATTGGGGGAATGCCCGATCTGATCACCCATCAGCAGACGGGCTATCTGGCCCGCCCCTTCGACGAAGCAGACTTGGTGCGGGGCATCGGCTGGGTACTGGAAGACGAGTCGCGCCGGCGGGCGCTGGCCGAGGCCGCGCGGCGCAAAGTCGAACTGGAATACGAGCTGACGCTGATTGCGCGCCGTTACCAGGCGCTCTATCATGAGGTGCTCAGAAAGTGATACCTGGACGAGGAGATTTTGGCGAGATGGACACCTGGCCTCGCATCAGCATCGTCATCCCGTCCTACAATCAGGGACGCTTCATCGAGGCGACGCTGCGCAGCCTGTTCGACCAGGACTATCCCAACCTGGAAGTGTTGCTCATTGATGGTGGCTCCACCGACAACACCATCGAGATCGTCCGGCGCTACGCCGACCGCCTGGCCTACTGGGTCAGCGAGCCGGATGAAGGGCAGACGCACGCGCTGATCAAAGGCTTCGACCGCGCGACGGGTGAGATCGGCGGCTGGCTGTGCTCCGACGACCTGCACGAACCCTGGACGCTGCGCGAAGTCGCCGAATTCTTCGCCGCGCATCCACAGGCGCAGGTCGTCTATGGCGATAGCTCGTGGATTGACATTGACGGGCGACCCATCCGACCCAAGCGCGAGCACGCCTTCAACCGCTTCATCTGGACGTATGACTACAACTTCATCCCGCAACCCTCTACCTTCTGGCGGATGAGCCTCTACCGGCAGGTAGGCGGGCTGGACAAGGCGTTCGACCTGGCCATGGACGCCGATCTGTGGATTCGCTTTGCTGACGTGACGCGCCTGTATCACGTCCGCCGCTACTGGTCGCGGATGCGCTTCTACCCGCAGCAGAAGAATCAGGCGCGCCGCGCCGAGAGCAACGCCGAAGACCGGGTCATGCGCCGCCGCTACATCGGTGACGAGCCGCTCTATTCGCTGCGCATCAAGAAGGTGATCGCCAAAGGGATGCGCATCGCCTGGAAGCTGGCGACTGGCTGTTACTGGTGGGGCCGCGATAATCCTTTCGCCGGGCCGCGCAATGAAACTCCTGCTCGTCCATAACACCTATCAGCAACCCGGCGGCGAAGATACTGTCTTCGAGCGCGAGGCGGCCCTGTTGCGCGAACACGGGCACACTGTCGTCACCTACACCCGCTCCAATGCCGAGGTGCGCGATTTCTCCCCTGCCGCCAAAGCGCTGCTGCCCCTGCGTATGATCTGGGCGCGCGACGCCGTGCGCGATCTGCGTGCGCTGATCGCGGCGGAAAAGCCCGACGTGGCGCATTTCCACAACACACATTTCATGATCTCTCCAGCGGCATATCTCGCCTGTCGCGAGGCGGGCGTGCCGGTGGTGCAGTCGCTGCACAATTATCGTCTGAGTTGTCCTGCAGCGACTTTTTTTCGTGAGGGGCGGTTATGCGAGGATTGCCTGGGGAAAAGAATCGCCTGGCCAGGGGTAGTTCATGCCTGTTATCGCGGTAGCCGGGCACTTACAGGTGCGGTTGCCGCGACTCTCGCCTTTCACTGGCTGCGACACACCTGGTCGCAAGTGGTGGATGTCTACATCGCCCTGACTGAATTTGGCAGACAGAAGTTCATCCGAGCAGGATTGCCCGCCCACAAGGTCACTGTCAAGCCGAATTTTGTATCTCCTGATCCGGGCTGGCGCGAATCAGTGGACGACTATGCTGTCTACATAGGGCGACTCTCGCCGGAGAAGGGTTGTCGAGACCTGTTCCACGCTTGGCGCAGCCTGGCGGGAATCCCGTTGAAAGTAGTCGGGACTGGCCCGCTCCGTAATGAGTTACTAGACTATGCATGTCAGCACGATCTGACGCGGGTCGAGTTTGTAGATTGGCTGCCACACGAGACAACAATGGATGTGCTCGGCCAGGCACGGCTGATGGTTTTTCCTTCAAAGGGGTATGAAGGACTGCCTCTATCCATTATCGAAGCCTTCGCCTGCGGCGTGCCGGTGATCGTCTCGCGCATAGGGGTCATGGCCGAGATCGTAACCGACGGCGTGACGGGGTTGCACTTCACCGCCGGCGACCCGGCAGACCTGGCCGCCAAAGTGCGCTGGGCCTGGGATCATCCGGCAGAGATGGCCGAGATGGGGCGCGCCGCTCGCCGCGAATACGAGCAGAAATACACCGCCGAGCGCAATTACGCGCAACTGCTGCACATCTACGAGAGGGCGCGGGCCGGGTGAGGGGTTGACAGCCTACCTTTCCCAGCCGTCCATCTCCAGACCACTTTCGACCTCGTGAAACAGCTCGCGGCAGGAATCGCAGCGGACTTGTGCTTTTTCCAGCACCGAGCGGTTGACCAGGATCACGCGCGGCGGGGTGCACTGGCAGGCGGCGGTCACGCAGGGGTCTTCGTCCTGCGCCGATAGTGCGTCCAGGCTGGCGATCACGTTTGCCGAGAGGATCAGCCCGATGTTGCGCTCGATAGCCCGTTCCAGGGAGCGCAGGGGACGTTGCCAGTCCTGCAACGCGCGCTGAGTCAGCGACCAGTGGGGCGGGATTTCCGGGGCCTCGCGCACCAGCGTCAGGCCGAAGGCCCACACCGGTTGGCGGTACCAGGGGGAGAAGCGACTGACACACTCCATCGCCTCGGTCAGCATGTTGGCGAGCACGGTTTCGGCGGCCCGCGACGGCGCGGACAGATCGACTCCCTCGAACAGCGCGGCCATGTCCGGCAGAGGCGCGGCGACATCATACGCACAGCAGACTGCCTGCCACGTTTCGTGCAGCGTATCGAGCAGGTCAACCGGAACCACGGCCAGACTCCCTGCTGCAACCGGCGGGGAGAGAGCGCCGGAAACCATGCGCCCGGCGGCGCTGGATGGTGCCCCCGGCGAGCTAGACGGTCGCGCCCGTCCGGGGGCTGGCCTGGTAAAAGCCGAGCAGCCCTTTCTGCTCCAGCAACGGTCGTGGGTCAACCAGGTTTTTGTCCAGGGCGCAGGCTTTTTCCGGCAGACCGAAAGCCAGCGCCATCAGTTGGGTGAAGTACAGCACGGGCATGGGCGCATCCAGCGCCATCTGGAACTGCCGCGCGTCCAGGTTGGTATGGCAGAGCGGACAGGCCACGGCGATCGCATCAGCGCCCGCGGCGCGCGCCTGTCGGATCAGTTCGCCGCTCAGGTGCAGCACGATGTCCGGGCGCGTCAACGAGTGGGCTGCTCCACAACAGGTGGTCTTGTACGACCAGTCCACGACCTCCGCGCCGAGCGCCCGCAGCAGGGTATCCATGCCGGTAGGGTTTTCCGGATGGGGCGCGGCAGTCACTTCGGGCGGGCGAGTGAGCAGGCAGCCGTAGTAACAGACTACTCGCAGACCAGCTAGGGGGCGCTGTACTTTGGCGGCGATTCCGTCCGTGCCCACCCGTTGCAGGATGGTATCAATCAGGGTGTTGACCTGCACCGTATCCCCGTAGCGATAGCCGAGCGCCCGGTCCATCTGCGCTTTGCGCTCGCTGTCGTGCCGAATCTCGAACTGCGCGGCCTTGTGCCGGTTGAAACATGCCGCGCAGGGCATGGTCACCTCTTTGAAACCGCTCTTTTCGATCAGCGCCAGGTTTTCCAGCGGCAGGCGCAGTGCCGCATCGGGATCGGCGCGGTGCGCTGCCGAACTGCCGCAGCAAATCCAGCCATCCGGCTCCACCAGGGCAATGCCCAGCGCCTGGCACACCGCCTTAGTGGACTGATGATATTCGCGGGCGGTCGAATGCAGCGAGCACCCCGGATAGTAGGCCACGGCCTGCGCGGCCCCTACCGCTGGCCTGACCTTGCGCGGCGGGCGGACACGGCGCGGGGCGAAAGCCAGCTTGCGCTTGCGCAGCATCTTCAGGCCCAGGTCTATGTCGTCGGTGAAATTGCGCGTGCGCAGCTTCAATTCGGCCATCAGGCCCAGTTCGTAGGCGCGGCCCCACAGCCGGACTTCGCGCAAAAATGCCTCGTTGAAGACTGCCACCTGTGGCACGGGCGGGGCCATGCCCCGTGCGCGGGCCTCGCGGGTGAGAAACTCCATGATGGCGGCGATGTCCAGCCCCTGCGGGCAGCGCGTGGTACACGTCTGGCAGGCGGCGCACAGCCAGGGCGTCTGCGCGCCCAGGGCGATGTCTTCCTGGCCCAGTTGCAGCGCGCGCATGATCTGATTCGGCTGCCAGTCGAAGAACTCGGACACCGGGCACCCGCTGGTGCACTTGACACACTGATAACACAGATAGACGTTCTGCCCGGTCTCCTGCTGGACACGGCGGGCCAGTTCCGCGCTGAAGGGGCCAGGAGCAGCGCTGGACGGAGTCTCAGTCATGGCTGGCCTCCTGCGCAGTCGGCGCGGACACGCTGGGGCGCGGCAACAGCCCGGCTCCCTCGACGATCGGGCGGACGGCTTCCTCCCACTCGATGGCCATGATGTGCACGCCAGCCACCCCCTCGATCTCGCGCAGTTGCTGGATCAACTCGATGCAGATGCGGATGCCCTCCTGTTTCCAGGCTTCGGCGCGCGCTTTCTTGTCCTCTTTGCTCAGTTGATCCTTGGGGATGTCCGCCCAGGGCGCGCCCGCCGCCTCCATCCGCGCGATGAATTCGTCGGGCACCCACAGGCCGGGCACGCTTTCCTTCATATAGCGGGCCATGGCCGGGCTTTTCAGCGGGCCGACGCCCGCCAGGATGTAGACCTGCTCGTGCAGGCCCATCTGCCGCACTTTCTCCATAAAACTCTTGAAAGCGGGAATATCGTAGATCAACTGCGTCTGAATGAAATTCGCACCCGCCTTGACCTTCTTCGCCAGGCGATAGGGGCGGAATTCGACCGGATCGGCGAAGGGGGCCGCCGCCGCCCCAATGAAGAAGCGCGGTTCCTGGCCCTTGAACGGCTCGCCACACTGGAACACTTTGGCGTCGCGCATGGCGGCGACCATCTGCACCAGTTGAATCGAGTCCAGATCGAAGACGTTCTTGGCCGAAGGGTGATTGCCGAAGCTCTGGTGATCGCCGGAAAGACACAGCAGGTTGCGCATCCCCAGGGCATACGCGCCCAGCAGATCGCTCTGAATGGCCAGGCGATTGCGGTCGCGGCAGGTCATCTGAATGACCGGCTCCAGCCCTTCTCGCACGACGATCGCCCCCGCGCCAATGCTGGACATACGCACGATGGCCGTCTGATTGTCGGTGATGTTGACGGCGTCGCAGCAGCCCTTCAGCAGCGCCGCTTTCTTGCGGATCACGTCTCCGTCAGCGCTCTGCGGCGGCCCCAGCTCGGCGGTGACGGCGAAGTGACCCGCCCGCAACACCCGCTCCAGGTTCGATCCCACCAGATAGCCGTTGCTGCCTGCCTGGTCTGCCATAGGTCTATTCCTCCTCCGCCTTCAGGCGCAGGTCTTCGCGCACGATCTTGCGCGGGCCGCCGTCGCGGGCTGCTTTCCAGTTCTTGGGGGGCTGAATCTCCAGCAGCAGGTCGAGCTTGCCCAGGCTGCTGAGCCGGTCGTAGATCAACTGCCAGGCGCAGGGAATGTCCGGGTTCACTTCGCAATGCCCGTCTTCCGACCCGCCGCACGGCCCGTTGAGCAGCGACTTGGAGCAGCGGGCGATGGGGCAGATGCCCCCCGTGCGCCCCAGCAGACAGTCGCCGCAGGCTGCGCAACGTTCCGCCCAGACGCCCTGCTCGGTCGGCAGGCCCAGGAAGCTGGTGTTGAGGCCGGGCACCACCCACGCCTGCGGGAAGTGCTCGGCGATGGCCTGCACCCCGATGCCGCAGCCAAGCGAGAGCACCACGTCTGCCGCGCGCACCTGCTCGGCGATCTCGTCCAGGTATTCCCATTCGCACTGACGCTGTACGGTCACGTCGCTGACCGCTTTGCCGTTGCCGTCGAGCTGAGTGGCCATACGCAGCGAGGCGGCGACGATGGCAGCTTCGCGCGCGCCGCCGGCGAAGCAGACCGTCACGCAGGTGCCGCAGCCCACCACCAGCACGTTTTTCGCTTCGCCGATCAGGGTTTTCATCTCGTCTAAGGACTTTTGCTCTGCAACGATCATGCCTCACTCTCCGCGTCTGGTTTGTCAGGATGTGAGCGGGGGATGCGCAAAGGACTCGGCCCCAGCGCCGCGATCTGCTCGGTCATGGCGTTGACGGCGGCGACGAATTCACCGGCCATCGCCGAGGACAGGTTGACCATGCGGGCGCGCTCTGGCTCCAGGCCAATCTGCGCCAGCAATTGCTGGATACGTTTCATGCGCCGTCGGGCGTTGACATTACCTTCCAGGTAATGACAGTCGCCGGGCAGTCAACCGGCGGTGAGCACACCGTCCGCGCCCGCCTCGAAGGCGTGCAGGACGGCGAGCACGTCAATCCGCCCGGTGCAGGGTATCTGCACGATCTTGACCTCCGGCGGGTATTGCAGGCGCAGGCCACCGGCCAGGTCTGCCGCGGCATAGGCGCAATGCTCGCAGCAAAAAGCGACGATGTTGAGGGGCGTGCTGGTCATCACGTCCTCTCTCCTATCCGGTCCAGCGGCACGAAGCCCGCTGGCTCGAACAAAGCCCTCACTTTGGCGCTCATCTGCGCGTCCGTATAGTGCATCAACTGAATGGCCCCTGCCGGGCATTCGGCGGCGCACGATCCGCAACCCTGGCAGATCGCCGCCTCGATATGCGCTGCGCCCTGTAGCCCGCCCACGCCGGTCAGCGTCGGCTCGATGCGCGGCACGTCGAAGGGGCAGATGCGCACGCAGGTCAGGCAACCGGTGCATTTGGCCGGGTCTACGACGGCCACGCGCCCGCCCGCCGTCAGCGTGTCGCGGCTGAGCACCCGCGCGGCGCGGGCAGCGGCGGCGTTGGCCTGGATCAGCGTCTCGTCGAGCAGCTTGGGGTAATGGGCCATGCCCGCCATGAAGACTCCGTCGGTAGCGAAGTCCACCGGGCGCAGCTTGACGTGCGCCTCCAGGAAGAAGCCGTCTCCGTCCAGCGCCGCCTTGAACAGCCCGGCGACCTTCTGAGCGTCGTCGCGCGGCACGACGGGCATGCTCAGCACCAGCAGATCGGGGCGCAGCCACAGATCGCGGCGCAGGACAGGCTCCCAGGCGCGCACGGTCAGTTCGCCGTCCGCCGTCACCTGGGGGCGGTGCGCGTCGTCGTAGCGGACGAACAGCACGCCCGCCGCCCGCGCCTGCGTGTACAGCCGCTCCTTGAAACCATAGGTGCGGATGTCGCGGTAGAGGATCGTCACCTGCGCGTCCGGTCGGCGTTGCTTGAGGGCCAGCGCGTTTTTCAGCGCCACCGTGCAGCAGATACGGCTGCAGAAGCGCTCCGCCGGGCCGACGCACTGAATCATGACCACCGAGGCGGGCAGATCGTCACCCGCGGTCAGCCGCGCCTCGAACTCCTGCTGCGTGACGATGCGCGGGTCGCTCCCGTAGCCGTAGTCCGGCCCGCGATATTCCTGCGCGCCGGTCGCCAGGATGGTCGCGCCGTGCTGCACGGCGGTCCGTTCCCCGTCGGCATGCTGGATGGTGCTGGTGAAGTTGCCGCGGAAGCCGCCCGTCGCCACCACCTGACTGCCCAGGTGCAGGGTGATCAGCGGGTGCGCGCGGGTGCGCTCGATCAGCGAGCGCAGCACTGCCTGCGGATCGTGGCCATTGCGCGGGACGAAGACATGGCGCAGGTTGCCGCCCAGTTCGGCTTCGCGCTCCACCAGGTGCACCGGGAAGCCCTGGTCGGCCAGGGCCAGCGCCGCGCTCATGCCCGCCGCCCCGCCGCCGACCACCAGCGCCGCCTGTTTGACGGGCACGTCGAGCGTATACTGCGGCTCCAGCAGCGCCGCCCGCGCGACGGCCATGCGCACCAGGTCGCGCGCCTTGGCCGTGGCGGTCTCCCAGTCGTGCGAGTGCACCCACGAACACTGGTTGCGGATGTTGGCCATCTCGAACAGGTAGGGGTTCAGTCCGGCGCTGCGCAGGCAGTCCTGGAACAGCGGCGCGTGTGTCAGGGGGGTGCAACTGGCGACGACGACGCGGTTGAGACGGTGCTCGGCGATCTGCTCGGCGATGTGTTTGATGCTGTCCTGCGAGCAGGTGTACAGGTTGTCCTCGGCATGCACGACGCCGGGCAGCGTCCGCGCGTATTCGGCCACGCCGGGCACGTCCAGATAACCGCCGATGTTCGACCCGCAATGGCAGACGAAGACACCGATGCGCGGTTCCTCGCCGCTCACGTCGCGCTCCGGCGGATATTCGGGCGTGACGGTCAGGCTGAAACGGGCCGCGCTCAGCCGCGCTGCTGCCGCTGCTGCCGCTCCGCTGGCCTCGATGACCGATTCGGGGATGTCCTTCGGTTCGCGGAAGGGGCCGACGGCGTAAATGCCGGGGCGGCTGGTCTCCAGGGGGTTGAAGAGCACCGTATGGCAGAAGCCGTACTCGTCCAGTTCGATGCCCAGGCGACGACCGAGTTCGCGCACCTGCGGGCTGATCTCCATGCCCACCGACAGCACGGCCAGGTCGAAGCGCTCCTGGTGCAGCGCGCCGTCTTCGTCCTGGTAACGCAGGATCAGGTCGTGCGTGACGGGGTCTTCGCGCAGGGCGCTGATGCGGCAGCGCGTATAGTGAATGCCATAGCGGTCGCGGGCGCGCTCGAAGTAGCTCCAGTAGCCCTTGGAGAAGGCGCGCATGTCCATCAGGAAGACGTGCACGTCCAGGTCTGGCTCGTGCTCTTTGGCCATGACCGCCTCTTTGGTGGCGTACATGCAGCACACCGCCGAGCAGTAGTCGTGCGTGCGGTCGCGCGAACCGACGCATTGCAGGAAGGCGATACGGCGCGGTGTGCTCCCGTCGGACGGGCGTTGAATGTGCCCCATCGTCGGGCCAGAAGCCGAGAGCAGGCGCTCGAATTGCAGCGCGGTGATCACGTTGGGGTAGCGCCCCAGGCCGTATTCCTCCGACAGTTCGGCGCGGTAGACCTGATAGCCGGGGGCCAGGATCAGCGCCCCGACGCGCACCGTCTCGTCGCGGGCGACCATGTCGTGATCAATGGCGTTGACCCCACAGGCGAAGGTGCAGCTCATGCATTCCGAGCACACGCCGCAGGCCAGGCAACGCGCTGCCTCGCGCTGCGCCGACTCGTCGTCGTAGCCGCCCTCGACTTCGGCGAAAGTGCGCACGCGCTGCTCGACAGGCAGTTCGGGCATGGGCACGCGCGGTTGCCGGTGTAACTCGCCCCGCGCCACGCGCTCCTCCAGCTCTTCGCGCGTCAGGTGTACCACGGGCAGGGCGGGCTTGGGGGGCGGTTCCAGGTGCTCGCCGCGCAAATAGCGGATGATCGAACGGGCGGCGATGTGCCCGCTCTCCACCGCCTCGATGACGAAGGCGGTGCCGGAGACGCTGTCGCCCGCGGCGAAGACGCCCTGCCGCGTGGCGGCCAGCGTGTTGGGGTTGACGGCGATGGTCTGCTTCGGCGTCAGGCCCACGCCGGCGTCGTCGGGGATGAAAGCCAGACCGGCCCGCTGCCCCACGGAAAAGATCACCGTGTCGCAGGGGAGCACATGCGTCGAATCCGGCTCCTTTTCCACGTGCAGGCGGCCCGTCTCGTCGAAATGGAAGGAGATGACGCGCTGACACTCCACACCGCGCACATGTCCGCGCTCGTCGCCCAGGATGCGCTCGAACGTGCGCCCGGCGTGAATGACGACGCCCTCTTCTTCGGCGGCCTGCACTTCCCAGGGATGCGCGGGCATGGTCTCGCGGCTTTCCAGGCAGGCCAGGTGTACCTCGCGCCCCAGGCGAAGGGCGCTGCGGGCCACGTCTATGGCCACGTTGCCGCCGCCGAGCACCAGCACCCGTTGCCCCAGCGGGGGCGCGTCGCCGCCCGGCCCGTAGCGACCCAGGCGCACGTCGCGCAGGAAGTGCGTGTTGATCAGCACGCCGTCTAGGTCTGCGCCGGGGATGGGCAGGCGCACGCCCTCGTGCGCGCCGACGGCGATCAGCACCGCGTCGAAGCCCTCGGCGAACACGTCGTCCAGGTTGTCCACGCGGTGATTCAGCCGCAGGTCAACGCCCAGGTCTATGATGTCCTGTACTTCCCGCTCGATGATCTCCGTCGGCAGGCGATATTCCGGCACGCCCAGGCGCAGCATCCCGCCCGCGACGGGCATTGCTTCGAAGACGGTGACGCCATAACCCGCCCGCACCAGGTCTTGGGCGGCGGTCAGGCCGCACGGCCCCGCGCCGATGATCGCCACGCGCTGCGGGTAGAGGCGGGGCGCGGGTTCGACGGGCTGACGCGGCTGCGCGTAGACCTTGTCGGTGACGAAGCGCTTGAGGGCGCGGATGTTGATCGGCTCGTCGAGCAGGCCGCGGTTGCAAGCCGTCTCGCAGCGGTGATTGCAGATGCGCCCGCAGATGCCGGGAAAGGGGTTGTCCATCTTGATCACGCGCAGCGCGTCTTCCCAGCGCCCTTCGCGGATGAGGGCAATGTAGCCCTGCGCCCGCTGACCGGCAGGGCAGGCATCGCGGCAGGGGGAGATACCCTTCTTCTCGATGGCGTAGGCGTTGGGGACGGCCTGCGGATACAGCTTGTAGGCGGCGCGGCGGGGTGCCAGGCCCTCGTTGAAGCGGTCGGGCACGATCACCGGGCAGACCTTGGCACAGTCCCCGCAGCCGATGCACTTGTTCGGGTCAATGTAGCGCGGGTGACGGCGCAGGCGCACGGTGAAATCCCCCGCCTGTCCCTGCACGTCCAGCACTTCGCTATCGGTCAGCAGGGTGATGTTGGGATGGCGGCCCACCTCCACCAGGCGGGGCGAGATGGTACACATGGCGCAGTCGTTGGTGGGGAAGGTCTTGTCGAGCTGCGCCATCTTGCCGCCGATGGCCGACTGCGCCTCGACCAGGTAGACGCGGAAGCCCTGATCGGCCAGGTCGAGCGCGGCCTGCATGCCGGCGATGCCCCCGCCGACGACCATCACCGCGCCGACGGGTGTGTGGGGAGTTGGTGTGTGACCGGGGTCGCTCATGGCGTTGCCCCTCGCAAAAACTAAGACGGACGATCGAACCCTAAGCGCCTCCTGTACCAGGACGGGGGCGGCGGCCACGCCATCCTGGCTCCTCATCAAGTTCGCCCTCGCCCCCTTCTGCTGGTGGGGACGGCGGGCGGTAACGCTTGAGCGGGTTTGGCCCCAGCTTGCGAATGCGCTCGGTCATCGTTTGCGCGGCGGCGGCGAAGGCGTGCGCCTGACTGCCGGACATGAAGAACATCTCCAGGCGCTCGCCCCCCAGCCCGATCTCGTCCAGGATGCGCTTGGCTCGCTGCACCCTGGCCCGCCCGCGTTCGTTGCCGCGCACATGGTGACAGTTGCCGATGGGGCAGGCGACCAGATAGACGCCGTCGGCCCCCTGCTCGAAGGCTTCCAGCAGGTAGCGGATGTCGGTCTTGCCTGTGCAGGGCAGGCGCAGAAACTTCACGTTGGGCGAGTACTGTACGCCCAGCGCGCCCGCCGTGTCTGCGGCCATGTACCCGCAATAGATGCAGTAGAAAGCCGTGATCTCCGGCTCGAACGGTTCGCTGCTCATCGCGCTCCCTCTCGTCCGTACCCTGCCAGCCAGCGCCCCAGCCCGCCGATCGAGCGCAGCATCACCTGCTCGTCGGTGTAGTTGACCAGTTGGATGGCGCTGGCCGGGCATTCACCAGTGCAGGTGCCGCACCCCTGGCACTGCGCCGGGTCAATGTACGCCGCGCCGCCCAGCCCACCGACGCCCGTCCGCCCTTCCTGCTGAATCACCTGCGGGATGGCGAAAGGGCAGGTGCGCGTGCAGGTCAGGCAGCCGACGCACTTGTTGGGGTCTACCTGCGCGACAATGCCGCCCAGGTGCAGCGCCCCCTGCGAAAGCAACGTCAGGGCGCGGGCCGCCGCGGCCAGGGCATGGCTGATGCTCTCTTCCAGGAACTTGGGGTAGTGCGCCATGCCCGCCAGGAAGATGCCCTCGCGCATGAAGTCCATCGGGCGCAGCTTCATCTGCGCTTCCTCGAAAAAGCCCTCGCTGGAGAGCGGCACGCGCAGCATACGGGCCAGCGCCGCCGTGCCTTCGCTCGGCGCGACGGACATGCTCATCGTCACTAGGTCGGCGGGCAGGTTCAGCAGCCGGTCGAGCGCCAGATCGCGCACCCGCACTGTCAGGCGACCGTCAGCGGGGATCACCTGCGGCGGGTCGGCATCGGTGTAGCGCAGGAAGAGGACGCCGCGCTTGCGCGCCTCGGTGTAGTACTCTTCGCGGAAACCGTAGGTCACGATGTTCTTGAAGAGCACGCTGACGCGGCATTCCGGGTTGAACAGCTTCAGCCGCAGGGCGTTCTTGATGGTGTTGGTGCAGCACACCCGCGAGCAGTATTCGGGCATCCCCGGCGGACGGGCGCACTGGATCATGACCACATCGCGCAGGGCCGCGACCGCTTCCGGCTGGTGAATGACCATTTCTTCCAGTTCGCGCTGCGTGATCACCCCTGGCAGTTCCAGCAAGGGGTGCTCGTGCGTCTCGCGCGCGCCAGTGGCGACAATGGTCACGCCGTGCTCCACTTCCGTCTCTTCGACCAGACCAGTGGCATGGCTGGTGCGCAGCAGGGCGTGGAAATGCCCCACGTGCCCCCAGTGACGCACGACCTCGGTGCGGGTGAAGACGGTGATCTGCGTGTGTGCGCGCACCCGGTTGACCAGGTCGCGCAGCAGGCGCTGCGGGTTGTAGCCCTCCACCACGTAGTAGAGATTGGTCAGGTTGCCGCCCAGCATGTCGGAGCGCTCGACCAGATGCACGCGGTAGCCGCTGTCGGCGATGGCCAGGGCGGCAGTCATGCCCGCGACGCCGCCGCCGATCACCAGCGCGGCGGGCAGGCAGGGATGCTTTTCTTTGTGCACCGGCTGCGCCGCGCGGACGCGCCCGACGGCCACGCGCAACAGTTCCAGGGCTTTGCGGTTGGCCTGGGCGGGCTGTTGGCGGTGCACCAGGCTGCACTGCTCGCGCAGGTTGACCATCTCCAGCAGATAGGGGTTCAGGCCCGCCTGGCGCACGGTACGCTGGAACAGGGCATCGTGGGTGCGGTTGCTGCACCCGCCTATCACCACCCGGTTGAGGTCCTGCCGCTGAATGGCGTCTTTGAGTTCGGCCAGGCCCTCTGGCAGGCAGGCAAAGTCGAGCAGATCAGTCGCTACCACGTCCGGCCATTGCGCTGCGCCCTGCAACAGGGCGCGCAGGTCGAGCACCTCGCTGATGGTCTTGCCGCAGGAACAGGCGAACACGCCCACGCGGGGCGCTTCGCCCGCCACATTGCGCTCAGGCGGCAGACCGTTGGCTGCCACCAGGAAAGGCCATTCGCGGCTGTAGGGGTGCGCGTTGAGCTGATCGTTGAGCAGGCGCATCACTTCGGCGGCGGCACCGCTGGCGTCTATGATCGTCTCGGCGATCTCCTTGGGCGAGGAGAACGCCCCGCAGACGAAGACGCCGGGCCGCGATGTCTGCAGCGGGGTGAATTTGTCCGTCTGGCAGAAGCCGTAGGCGTTCAGTTCGATCTCCAGCAGTTCGGCCAGGTGCCGCGCCGTCTGCGGCGGTTGCAGGCCGGTCGCCAGCACCACCGCCTCGAAGCGCTCTTCGTGCCGTGTGCCGTCCGGTTCGGCGTAATGCAGGATCAGGTCGTGCGTGGCGGGGTCTTCGTGAATGCCGGACACGCGGCAGCGCACATAGCGGATGCCGTAGCGTTCGCGCGCAGTGGCGAAATAGCGGCTGTATTCTTTGTTGAAGGCGCGCTCGTCCATGATGAAGATGGTGCATTCCACCTGCCCGGCCAGGCGTTGCTTGGCCAGCATGGCCTCTTTGGTGGCGTACATACAGCAGATGGACGAGCAGAAGCCGTTCTTCTGGTCGCGCGAGCCGATGCACTGCAGCCAGGCGATGGAGCGCGGGCGTTGGCCGTCGGAGGGGCGCAGCACGACGCCTTCGGTGGGGCCAGAGCGACTGGCCAGGCGCTCGTATTGCATGGCGTGCAGCACGTTGGGGAAGCGCCCGTAACCCAGTTCTTCCAGTTCGGTGGGATCGTAAACCTGGAAGCCCAGCGCCAGGATGATCGCGCCGACCTCGACGTGGCGCAGGCGCGGCGGCTCGTGCAGATCGATCGCGTCAGTGGGGCAGACCTCCACGCACTTGCCGCACTCGTCGCAGTAGGGGCCGCGGTCTATCACGTAGGCGTCGGGCACGGCGCGCGCAGCCACCTTGTAGATGGCCTTGCGGCGGGTCATGCCCTGCTGATAGCTATCGGGCAGTTCGACGGGGCAGACGCGCGCGCACAGACCGCAACTGACGCAGCGGTCGGGGTCTACGTAGCGCGGTTCCTGGCGCAGCGAGACGGTGAAGTCACCGGCCTGCCCTTCGATGTCTATGATGTGCGTGTTGGTGAGAACGTCAATGTTGGGGTGCTGATTGTGTTCGAGGTAGGCAGGAGAAATGGAAGGCCGCGTGCAGCCGTAGCCGTGATCGGGCGTACCCCGACACAGCACACAGTCGTGTTGGGGGAACATGTAGCCCAGTTGGGCCACACGCCCACCCAGGCAAGGGGTCTGTTCGACCAGGTGTACCTTCAACCCGGCATCGGCCAGATCGAGCGCCGCCCGCATCCCGCCGATACCCCCGCCGACGACCAGCACCGCCTGAGCTGGTGAGCCGCGTGCCTGATTCTCGCGCAGGTTGACCATCGCCAATCCCTGTAGGCCAAGCCAACTTTCTGGCGCGGACGGAAACCTGTTTCTTACCGGATGTGTACGATAGCGATACCGAACTCCTCTAGTCTTTCGCTTTCATCACCCGACACACATCAGTCACGGCTTGATCACGATCTTTAGCGCCTCGGAACGGTTGTCGCGCAGCAACATCATGGCTTCGGCGATGCGTTCCAGCGGCATCACGTGCGAGACCATCGCCTGTCCGTCCACGTGCCCGTCCTTCAGCAGTTGCAGGCAGGTGGGGAAATACAGCGCGGGCGCGGCGTGCGATGCGCGCAGTTGCAACTTCTTGAAGTGAAACTCGTTGGCGTCGAATTGCAGCAGCGCGCCGGGGCCATACTCGATGCCGATGAAGGCGATGATCCCGCCGTAGTTCATCACCGGCATGGCCGAGAGCACCGCCGAGGCCGACGCCGAGACCAGCGCCCGGTCTACGCCGCCGCGCCGGAAGGGAATCTGTTCCACCGGCGTTTCGCTGCTCAGGATGACCTCGTCCGCTCCGTAGCGCCGCGCCAGATCAGCGCGTTTGCCGCCGGAGCGGTTGACGGCGTAGATGCGCGCTGCGCCCTTCATGCGGGCCAGGGGGATCGAGAACAGGCCGATCGGACCGAGGCCCAGCACCAGCACGTCGTTTCCCAGGGCGATATCTGCGGTGTAAGTCATGTCCAGCGCCACGCCCAACGGCTCGGCCAGGCAGGCGACTTCGAAGGGCAGGCCGTCGAAGGGCACCAGGCATTCTTTGGGGGCCAGGATGTACTCGGCGAAGCCCATGGACTCGTTGCTCCAGAAGTTCGGCCCCTTGTTGCACAGGTCAACCCGACCGTTGCGGCACAGTTCGCACGTCCCGCAGAAGGAACCGCTCTCCAGCACGACGCGGTCGCCCTCCCTGACGTGATGGACGCCCGGCCCCACTTCCGCCACCACGCCGGCGATCTCGTGCCCGAAGCCCTGCCATTCGGTGGGCGGTTTGGTTGTCAGGCGGTGTGTGGTGGAGCTGGCGATATGCAGGTCGGTGCCGCAGATGCCGCAGGCTTCTACTTTGACCAACGCCCACCCTTCGCGGACGGTGGGCACAGGGATTTCTCGTAGCTCGAACTGGAAGGGCGCTCGGACGAAGGCGGCCAGCATTGTTCGCGTCATGACCCTCGTTCTCCTGAGGGGACAAAGCGCACAGGAGACGGCCTGGGGGGAACCATGAGGAGCTGCGACGGGCCGACTTATAGCCCATTATAGGCTATCTGGCCGCGCAGATAAACTCGATTGTTCAGCCAATTTTGATGACAATCATCACAAGATGGCCCGCCGACGAGTCATTGGGCCTGCGCTGCTGGTGTGTCGGGCGGGCGGAACAGGTCTTCGATCAGCAGGCGGATGTCGCTGGCGATGGGGACGAGCACCTGTTCCCCGTCCTCGGTGGTGCTTTCGTAGACTTCGCCGAACGAAATCTGTCCCTGGCGGATGTTTTCGGAGGGGATTTGCTCGGCGCGCAGGGCCAGCCGCACCATGTTCTCGAAGGTCAGGTTGGTGCGGACGTTGTCCTGCACCGATTCCCACAACGCGGCTGCCTGGGGTAGCAGCGAGGTCACCCCGCCCGTGCTGAGTATTTTCTTGCGCACGGCCAGGATCACTTCCTGCTGACGGGCGGCGCGCCCAATGTCGCTATCCTGATGACGTGTACGGGCGTATTGTAGCAGCCGCTCGGCGTCCAGTTCCTGGCAACCGGCGTCGAAGTGAATGGTGATATAGCCGTAGCTGCCGTCCGGATAATGATCGTCGTGAATGGGTTCCGGCGGGCACACCTCGACCGGGCCGATGGCATCAATCAGTTTGGTGAAGACCTCGAAATTGATCAGCACGTAGAACTGAATTTTCAGCCCCAGTTCCTTTTCGACGGTGCGCACCGCGTAGGCCGGGCCACCCCCGCCCGGATAGCTGATCTCGTCGCCGACGATGTTCGCGCCGTTGATGCGCCCAAAGCGCCCCAGGCCGGGATACTCCACCCATAGATCGCGGGGGATAGAGAGAATGGCCGCCGTGTTGCCGACCGGATCGAGCGAGAAAAGGATGATCGTGTCGGTGGGGAAAGTGCCCTGCTCGCCCGCACGCTGATCAATGCCCAGCAGCAACACCGACACGCGGCGCGGGTCGTCCCAGGGAGCATAAGCGGCGGGTTGTGCTGCACCCGCTGCCCCGACAGGGGCCGGCGTCTCTGGCGAGGTCTCTTCTTCAGGGGTCGGGGTGACTCCGCCGAAAGGCGTGGGCGTCTCGTCGCCCGCTGACGGCTGAGGGGTGGCGGTAGGGGCGCGCTCACCGCCCGACGGGCGGCCTACCTGAGGCGGATCGGGCAACTCCAGTACGCTGTCGAGTTCGGCGGCGCGATCGCGCACAAAGCCGTAGGTGAACACCGCCCCGACGATCCCCAGGGCGCTGAAGAAGATCACCCAGGCCAGCACAAACCATTGGGGTATCCGCATGGAGTCGCTCCCTCCGGCGCACGAAGTCGGCGCGGATTATAGCGCGAAACGGCGCTTGCTCCACCGGACGGGCGCTGTACGCCTGGGCTACGCCGCCCCAATGACGAAGGCAACGGGACGACGAGGAATACCCGCGCCTGAGAAGGCAAATCCCCTCGCCCCGCGACGCAGTCGCGAGGCGAGGAGAAGCCGCCCCTTCGCCCGCCGCGTGGAGT
>AMZC01001874.1_pt1 | contig 29067 bp, 27 predicted proteins | sample 948551 | NCBI WGS metagenome assembly AMZC01 (sample SAMN01120625, study PRJNA171369) | bioreactor sludge metagenome | biome: sludge; isolation source: anaerobic thermophilic cellulolytic sludge from lab reactor | place: China: Hong Kong, Shek Wu Hui wastewater treatment plant | collected... | reverse complement strand
GTCATATTCATAGCCCATGATCTCGCCGGTCTTGGGATTCTCGAACTGGAAAGGCGTGTACAGGTTTTCGACGGCGATGACAATTTCCCGTCCGCCCAGGTCGGGTAGATCGGGATACACCGGCCCGGCAGCCGAAGCTGGCAGGAACGAGACGGCCAGCATGGCGACCAGGATCAGCGCGAACAGACTGGCTTTACGTACCATGCGCTTTTCTCCTCATCTACAGAAACCGCGTGTGTATTTGTGGATATCTTAAGTGTAGTGCCAAGCGGGGGCTGCTGCAAAAACTGACCATTTCACAGGAGAGCTGCCGCCGCCTGATCTACCAGCCAGAGCGCCTGTCCGGCGCGAGGCTGAATCAATTGGGCAGGATAGGCGGACGGGCGGAGTGGCCCCTGCAACACGGCCTGCACTGCCTCGGCTTTGGCCGCCCCGCTGACCAGGAAGATTACCTGGGCTGCGGCGTTGATCGCCGGCGCGGTGAGGGTGACGCGCCAGGAGTCCAGGCGGGGTACATAGTTCTCCGCGACCCAGCGCGTTGTCTCGGTCAGGGCGGGGGTGCCGGGGAACAGGGATGCCGTGTGCCCGTCGTCGCCCAGGCCCAGCAGCAGCAGATCGAAGCGCGGCTGTGGATCGGTAGGGGTATCTTCTGGAAAGAAGGTGCGCAAGGTCTGCTCGTAAGTGCGGGCGGCCTCGGCGGGGGACAGTTCGCCGTGAATGCGGTGTATCTGTTCGGCGGGCACGGGCACGTTTCGCAACAGCATTTCATGTGCCAGGCGATAGTTGCTGTCCGGATGATCGGGCGGCACGCAGCGCTCGTCACCCCAGAACACGTGCACATGTTCCCAGTCAATGCGCCTGACCCAGGGCAGGTTGCTCAGCAGGGTGAACAACAGGCGCGGCGTCGAGCCGCCCGGCAGACCGATGGTGAAGCGTCCGCGCGCGGCGATGGCTTCGGCGGCAATGCGCGCGATATGTCCGGCGGCGGCCCGCGCCAGTTGCTGTGGATCGGGGTGAACTTCGATCGCGCTCATTCAGAAGCTCCCTCTGCGCAGTGATTGCATTCCTGCCGCCACAGACGCCCATCGCGGGCGATGAACTCGTCGCTTTCGACCGGCCCCATGGTACCCGGCTCGTAGAGCGGGATATGGGGGTCCTCTTCGGCTTCCCAGCGCCGCAAGAGCGGATCGATCAGCCGCCAGGCTGCTTCGATCTCGTCACTGCGGGTGAAGAGCGAAGCGTCGCCCAGCAGCGCGTCGAGCAACAGACGCTCGTAGGCATCGGGCAAGGGAGCGCCCCCAAACGATGAGCGATAGTGAAATTCCATGTTGACCGAACGGGTGTCCCGTTGTGAGCCAGGGACTTTGGCCTCGAACTGCAGGTGAATGCCTTCGTCCGGTTGAATGCACAGCGAGAGCACGTTCGGCGGAAAGCACTCGTCCGTCGCTCGCTCGAACATCACCTGGGGGGGACACTTGAATTCCACGACTACTTCGCTGGTCTTGTGCGCCAGCGCTTTGCCGGAGCGCAGATAGAAGGGCACACCCTGCCAGCGCCAGTTGTCCACATAGAGCTTGAGCGCGGCAAAGGTCGGGGTGCGCGAAGCAGGGGCGACGCCCTGAGCCTCGCGGTAGCCGCGGTATTGGGCCAGGACGGCGTCGTGTGGGCCGATGGGACGAATGGAATTGAGTACCTTCACTTTCTCGTTACGCAGCGCATCTGCATCGAAGGAGTAGGGCGGTTCCATGGCGATCAGCGCCAGCAGTTGCAGCAGGTGATTCTGGAACATATCGCGCAGCACACCCGCCTGATCGTAGTAACCGGCGCGATGGCCTACGTCTACTGTCTCGGCCACGGTGATCTGCACGTGATCCACATAGTTGCGGTTCCACACCGGCTCGAAGATGGTATTGGCGAAGCGGAAGAAGAGGATGTTCTGCGCTGTCTCTTTGCCCAGGTAGTGATCAATGCGGTAGACCTGATGTTCGGCAAAGACCTGATGCAGCATGTCGTTGAGCGCGTGCGCCGAGGCGAGATCGTGGCCGAAGGGTTTCTCGACGATCAGTCTCCGCCAGCCGTCGTCCTCGCGCGCCATATCCGCGCGGCCCAGGTTCTCCACGATGGGCACGTACAGCGTCGGCGCAACGGCCAGGTAGTACAGGCGATTGGCCGCTCCCTTCTCCAGCCCGGTGAGAAATGCGTCCAGCGCGATCATGTCTTCGGCGCGACTGGAGTCTCCGGCGTGATACCAGATGTTGGCCGAAAAGGCATCCCAGGCCGCCGCGTCGAAACGCTCGGTCGCATATTCCTGCACCCCCTGACGCAGGTGCGCGCGAAATTCTTCGTGGGTGTAGGAGCGACGCGCCGAGCCAACGATTTGCAGCGGCTGCGGCAGGCGTTGCCGCCGGTAGAGGCTGAACAGCGCCGGGATCAGCTTGCGCTCGGTGAGATCGCCGGACGCGCCGAAGATGACGAGGGTGATCGGCCTGGCACTCTCGGCAGAGTTCATGGAGAGGCTCCTGTCTTCACGGCAGTTCGCAATCACTACGAATATACAGAACGCCCGCCCGCTTGCCTAATCATGATGCGGCGCGTCAAGGCCGTATACGGCAAAGTGCCCGCCTGGGCTGACGAAAACCTGCTGCATGTTCACGCCGGCGCGTCGCAGGGCAGCGAGCCAGGGCCGGAGTTGCGCCGACGTGGGCGCGGCCAGGTAGCGCTGACAGCCACAGTCCGCCATCTCGTCGGCGAGCGCTTCCGGTTGAGGCATATAGCGCAGGGTCACGGCGGGACGTTCACCCAGGTAGTAGGCCAGTTGCCAGCCCAGCCAGTGATCGTAGACGATCGCGCCGCTCAAGTCCGTGTTCAGATAGGCGGCCAGCGTATCTATGCCCTCGTAGGCTGTGCGATCTCCGCCCACGGGTAACTCTCCGCGCAGGGCGGGCAGTGAGCTGTAGCACAGTGTTGCCAGCAGCCCTATGACGACCGCCAGACGCAGCCACTGACCTGGCAGCACAGCAAGCATCCCGGCAAGGGCGCGCCCGCAAAGCATCAGCGCGAACGGGGCCAGCAGATACAGATAGCGATCGTAGGTATTGAAGGCGATCAGCCACAAGCCGCCGAGCACGGCCAGGCCGTACGCTGCAATGGCCCAGTCGAGCGCGGCGTCGCGGCGGCGCAGACGCCGTAGCTGCCGGACAAGCCAGAGCGTCAGCAGCACGGCCAGGGCCATGCTGAGGGTGGGCGTGCCCGCCAGATGACCGAGCCAGCGTCCCCACGCTTCCAGGCGCGGCCACAGTTCGTCGGAGCGGATCAGCCGATCCGGATGGTTATGCTCATAGTCCAGGCGCAGGAAACTGTAGGGCCAGCGGGCCAGGTCCCACAGAACCAGCAGAGCGACGCCCAGCGTCAGCACGCCGGCGAAGCGCAGCAGGTGCTTCCCGGCGTCGCGCCACGTGTCGCGCGACTGTGTCGTGTTGAGCACGCCCAGAACGACGATCAACGGGATGCCCCAGGCGGCGGTCGTCTTGGCTGCGATTCCCAGTGCCGCGCTGAGACCTGCTCTTCCCCAGCGACCGCGCGCTGCCAGCCAGGTTGCCAGCGCGATCCACCAGGTTGCCTGCACGTCGGTGAAGACGGTCGGCGCAAAGGCCAGCAGGTAGGGGGAACACGCACAGAGCAGAGCCGCGAGCAAACTTACCAGGGGACTTCGATAGAGTGTCTGTGCCAGTTGATAGATCACGGCGACGGTCAGGCTGGCGAACAGAGCGTTGGGCACGCGGGCCGCGAACTCACTGACCCCCATCACCCGGAAGCTCAGCGCGGTGACATAGAGCGTGAGCGGCGGTTTGTCCAGGTCGGCGCGGCGCAACAGTACATCGCCCGTCTCGCTGAGATGACGGGCCTGCGCAGCGAAGAGCGCTTCGTCGGGGTGAAGGCGGCTGTCGGTGCCCGGCAGGGACAGGCGCAGGATCAGCCCCAGCAACACAACGAGCGCCGCAGCCAGGAGCGGCGCTCGTGCCTGCCGGGGGGATGCGCTCAGTCGGTGAAGCGGTAGCGCAGCAGCGTCCACAACGCGATTACGCCATCTTTCCACGAAATCTTCTTGCCCTCGTACCACTCGCGCCCGTTGTAGGAAATAGGCACTTCGTAGATACGGTAGCCGCGTTTGAGGATTTTGGCGGTCACTTCCGGCTCGAAGTCGAAGCGGCGCGAGCGCAGGGGAATATCGCGGATGACCTCAGCGCGGAAGACCTTGTAGCAGGTCTCCATGTCGCTGAGGATGGCATTGTAGAGCAGGTTGGTGATGAAGGTCAGCGTGCGGTTGGCGACCATGTTCCAGAAGAACATCGCCTTGCGCGGCCCGCCCAGGAAACGCGAGCCGTAGACGACTTTGGCAATGCCTTCCTCGATGGGACGCAGCAGGACGGGATACTCGCGCGGGTCATATTCCAGGTCGGCGTCCTGAATGAGGAACACGTCGCCCGTGGCATTCTGGAAGCCGGTGCGTACCGCAGCCCCTTTGCCCATGTTGTGCGGGTGATAGATGATCTTCAGGTCGTCGCCCGGATCGATCTGCGCCAGCACTTCGCGCGTGCCGTCAGTCGAGCCGTCGTCCACCACGATGATTTCGTGGGCCAGATTCACGGCCCGCACACGGCGGATGATCTCGGCGACGGTGTTCACCTCGTTGTAGCAGGGAATGATGACGGATAGACGGATGGTCACGATGCTCTCCTTGTGCTGACTCCCCGCGCACGGCGATTATACCAGCCCGCGGATGAGGATCAACCACCAGGCAGGGCGGCGCTGCGTCCCGAAGTCTTGGCGTATCCCGACGGGCGGGGTAAGCTATGCGTGCCCTGCTGGCAGGGCGAGTAGCACGTGATCACAGCAGCGCTTGGCTTGGGACGGCTCAGGTGACCGATTTGCCCACTCTGACCATACGCGGGCTGCGCGCCGACGACTGGACGGCGCTCTACCCGCTCTACTGCAACGAGGCAGTGTTGCTTCATACCTCCGATCTGCCCTACATCAGCGAGGAGTCTTTTCGCGAGCGTGTGAACAATCCTCCGGCGGGCGTGCACACGCTGGTCGCCGAACTGATGTTGCCCAGCGGACGCGAGCGCGTGGTGGGCGCGGCCTGGCTCAAGGTGTCGGAGCACCGGCAGCGTCATCTGGCCCGGCTGGTGATCATCATTCAGCCGGAGTTGCGCGGCGGGGAGATCGAAGCTGGCCTGCTGCGGGCGACGCTGGCCCTGGCCGACAACTGGCTGGCGCTGCGCCGCGTCGAGACGGTGGTTTTTCCGCCGGACGACGCGCACGTTACGTTGTTGCAGCAACATGGCTTCGTGCACGAGGCGACCATGCGGCGCTATGTGGTGCAGGGCGGGGAGTATGCGGACGCCTGGTTGCTGGCGCGTTTGCGACCGGCGGCTGGTTCCGGCGAGCGGGAGGAGACGCCATGACCCGGCGCGTGATGCAACCCGAAATCCTGGTGCGCAGCGTGGAGGCGGACGATTGGGAAGATATCGCCGCCATGCAGGAAAGCGCCAATGTGGTCTTTCACACCCTGCAGTTGCCCTATCCCTCGCGCGATGCCATCCGCGACCGGCTGGAGAATCGGCCCGCCAACCAGGTAGAACTGGTGGCTGTGGTCAACGGGGTGGCGGTGGGGTTGTTGCGGTTGCAGCCAGGCACTGGCCGCCGTGCCCATACCGCTCGTCTGGCCATGATGGTACATGGCGACTATCAGCACCGCGGCATCGGGACCGTGTTGCTGGAGGCCGCGCTCGACCTGGCCGAACGCTGGCTGGCGATCAGCCGGGTGGAGCTGGAAGTATTCACGGATAACGAGCCGGCCATCGCCCTTTACCGCAAGTTCGGCTTCGAGATCGAGGGCACCATCCGCGAGTTTGCCTTCCGCGACGGGCACTACGCCGACGCCTATCTGATGGCGCGCCTGCGCCCTCTGGCAGAGGATGACGCGCCATGACACATCAGCCGTCTCATCTGGCTGCGGTGCGGGGCGAGCCAAGTTATGTGTGGCGCGACGGGCAGGAACGCCGTCTGCGCATGATCGGGCATTGGGCGGAGTTGCGGAGCGCCTGGGTGCTGGAAGCGGGATGCGGCGTAGGGGCGTACAGCAGCCAGATTCGCCGCCGCTACTCGCTTTTCGTAGAGGCGTTCGACCTGGAATTCGAGCGGGTGCGCGAAGCGCGGGCGGATACGCCTCACGCCCTGGTCGCTGCGGCGGAAGCGCTGCCCTATCGCGCCAACCTGTTCGATACCATTCTCTCCAACGAGGTGATCGAGCACGTCTCCGACGACCGCCGCGCCGTCGAAGAGATGGTGCGCGTGCTCAAACCGGGCGGGCGGCTGGTGCTGTTCTGCCCGAACCGCTGGTATCCCGTCGAACAGCACGGGCATTACTGGCGCGGCGTCTACCATTTCGGCAACACGCCGCTGATCAACTACCTGCCCCGTCGCTGGCGCGACCGGCTGGCTCCGCATGTGCGCACCTACACCGCCCGCGATGTGCGCCGCCTGTTCGACGGCCTGCCGGTGCGGATTGTGCATCACGGGCGCATCTTCGGCGGCTACGACAACATCATTCAGCGCTACCCGCGCCTGGGTCGCTGGCTGCGCGATACGCTCTACCTGCTGGAGCGCACGCCTTTCCGCGTCCTGGGACTGTCGCACCTGCTGGTAATCGAGAAGCTCGGCCCCGCTGACTCAGTCTCCGACTAACCAACAGGATCGGTCGAGCGCACCAGGCGCAACCCCTGGGTTGCATAGCGGGCCAGCGTTTCTTCGGCCAGCGCGTCGAAGTCTATCTGCGGGTGAACAACGGACGACATGCAGTCGGTCAGCACGCGCCACTTGGCGATCTCCGCCGGACGGTCGCGGTAGATGCGCATCACCGAGCCGAGCGTCTCCAGCACGCAGTGACTCTTGGCCTGCCCGGCCACGTAGATCAGGTCGTGGTTTTCCAGCACGGACAGGAAAGCCGTATTCAGCCCGCCTTCTGGATGACCGGGCACTTTCACTTCGGGTTCCAGCAATGAGTAGTACTCGGTCTGTGGCAGCGAGCCTTTGAGCACGAAATGCGGCTGCGCCTGACGCGCGGCGGCATGATAAGCGATGGCTTCGTACAACGCGGGCGTGATGGCATGGCCCGGCGTGCCGATCAGGGTGTGGAACGGCCAGATCATCAACTGCTTGCGGGCGTTTTCTTCCAGCGCGTGCACATAGGCGCGCGACCATTCCGGCTCATAGAGCGGAACCCACTTGCCCGCCTCGACCTCGGCGGCGCTGATCGGCGTGAAGGGCGCGGGCGGCTGACCGGAAGCGTCGCGCCACCAGGTGGGGAAGAAGATTTGCCGTGGCAGGTGACTGTCCAGCGACGCGGCGATAGTCGTGATCTCGCCAGCGTGCCGGTAAATCCATTCCACGGTGCGGCGCGTGTCGTCCACTGCGCCCGGCACGCACAGCGCCCCGTCGGGGTGAATGAAGTCCACCTGTGGGTCAATCAGCAACAACATCACGCGCCGCGTGTCCTGGTCAGCAGAGGGCAGCCCGGCGGCCAGCCCTGCCGAAGCCGCGGCAGCCGTGTCTGGGTAGGTCAGTTTTCCAATGCGTTCTGGCGCGTAGTAAGCGGGAAAGGCGGTCACAGGCATTCCTCCTGCACGCTCAGTCTATGTGTGCTGATCCTATTGTAGCCGACTCAGGGTCGCCCTGAACGCAACAGATCGCGCAATGCACGCAGCAAATCGGTGACGGTGACGATGCCCACCAGCCGATCACCCTCCAACACTGGCAGCCCACTGATGGTGTGCTCCAGCAGCAGGTCTACGGCTCTTTCTACCGGCTCGTCGGCGGAAATGGTGATGGGGTCGGGCGTCATGCAGGCGTCTACTTCGGTGCGGGTGAGCAGCAGTTCGTCTTCCCAGCGTTCGCGCAGCACCAGCGGGGAGTGTGTCGCCAGGCGCAGGTCGCGGTCGGTGATGATCCCGCACAGGTGCCCCTGCTCGTCGAGCACGGGCAGGCGGCGGCAGCGGGTTGCTTCCATGCGCGCCCTGGCGGTGAGCAGCGTGTCCGAAGGGCGGACCGTCACCGGATTGGGGGTCATCACATCGCGGACAAGCATGGCATCAGCCCTCCCTCAGGACAGCAGACGCTGATAGACGGCCAGGGTCTCGCGGGCGGCGCGCTGCCACGAAAAACGGGCGGCGCGTTCCGGGCCGGCGGCGGCCATTTCCGCCCGCAGCCGGTCGTCAGCCAGCACCATGCCGATCACGTCGGCCATGTGTCGCACGTCGTACGGGTTGAAATAGCGCGCCACATCCGCACCCAGTTCTGGCATACTGGACTCGCGGCTGCTGACTACGGGCGCGCCGCAGGCCATCGCCTCCAACACCGGCAGCCCGGCCCCCTCGTAGACCGAGGCCATCACGTAGACGGTCGCGGCGCGGAAGACAGCGGGCAGGTCGTCGTCGGGCACGTAGCCGGGGAAATGCACGACCTGTTCCAGACCCAGTTCGCGCACACGGGCGAAGAACTCGTCGTACAGCCAGCCTTTGGCCCCCACAACGACCAGTTCCAGCGAGCGATCGTCGCGGCGCAACAGGGCCAGGGCTTCGGCCAGTCGAGCCAGATTCTTGCGCGGTTCGATGGTGCCCACGGCCAGCAGGAAGCGCCCCGGCAGGTTGTATTTCGCGCGCACCCGCGCCACCTCGTCGTCGGATACCACGCGGAAGTGCGGCGCAGCGGCTTCGTGTACTACCGTGATCTTGTGATCCGGCGTGTGGTAATAGCGGATCAGATCATTCTTGGTCGCCTGCGAGACGACGATGATCGCGCTGGCGCGACGGACGAAGAGCGGCATGGCCAGGTTGAGATACCAGTAATTCAGTTTCTTGTGATGCTGTGGGAAGAGCTTGAAGATCAGGTCGTGCACGGTGAGCACTGTCGGCACGCCGCGCAACGGCAACAGCAGGTGTTCGGTGGCGTGAAACAGCCTGGCCCCCGGCACCAATCGCCCGAACGACAGGCGAGCCAGTTGTCCCAGCCAGACGGCCATGCGCCAGGGCTTGTAGCCCAGCCGGATCGAGCGCTGCGGGACGGCACTCCATTCCGGGAAAGTGCGCGCCTGCCCGGTGCGGTTGTAGAAGAGGGTGGGGGGCGTGTCCAGTTCGGCAATCAGAGCGTTGGCGAGCGATTGTGCGTAGCGGCCCAGCCCGGCCCGACTGTTCACCGCCGCCGATACGTCCAGATAGATGGTCATGGCACTCTGTCCTCTCCAGCCAAAGGCAGGGGGCGTTCGCGTCGCGTGAGCACCGCCCACACGAAGCGCGGCAAACGCAACATCCGCCGCCAGCGCCAGGGTTGCCGGTAGAGCCGATACAGCCATTCCAGGCCCAGGCGACGCATCCAGCGCGGAGCGCGCGGCACAACTCCGGCAATGAAATCGAACGTTCCGCCCACGCCCATGGCAACAGCGACGCTTAGCCGGTCGCGGTTGCGGGCAATCCACAGGTCTTGTTGCGGCGCACCATAGGCGACGAAGAGGATATCCGCGCCACTGGCATTGACGCGGGCGACGATCTCGTCTTCTTCGGTGGGGGCAGGGCTGCCCGCATGAGTACCGGCGATGATCAGACCGGGGTTGTCGGCGACCAGGCGGGCGGCGGCACGTTCGGCGACGCCCGGCGCTGCACCCAGCAGGAACAGTTTCCACCCGCGTTCGGCGGCGCGGCGGGCTATCAGCGGCACTCCGTCGGAGCCAGTGACGCGCTCCGGCAGACGGCGTCCCAGCAGACGCGCCGCCAGCAGCAGCCCAACCCCATCGGCCACGCACAGGTCGGCCTGATGCAGGGCGCGCATGAAATCCGGATTGTCCTGCGCGATCATGACGAACTCTGGGCTGACGGTGCAAATCTGGTAGACGCGGTCGCGCCGGGCGAGCCACGTTTCGATGTGAGTCAGCATGCTTTCGAATGTGGCCGGATCGACGGGCACGCCCACGATGAACAATCGGCGGTCTGAAACGTGGATCATTGAATCGCCGTACACCTGTATTGGTGAAATCGCTAACAGACCCTGGCGACATTGTACCGCAGCAGCCGGTTTCCTGGGTAAAGCGGGAGCGTGACGCAGTTGCCCTGGGCGAGGGGGGTGCTACAATAGCGGGCGGGAGGATACCAGGCCGTGGCAGAAGAGCGCGAATTTCACGACGAAGAGCAGAACGCAGAACCCGCCGATACGCTCGACCTGAGTGTTCCGGACGCCGGAGCGGAAGACGAAGAAGTCCCGCTGCGCTCTGCCGAAGACTTCGAGCGCGAGCTGGAAGTGCTGGAGGCATCCGCCGGGCCGGAAGAGCCGGAAGCGGAGGGCGACATCGAGTCGCTGAGCGAGGCGATGGCCGCCCTGCCCGACGAGCCAGTCTTGCCGACCGAGCCGCCCGAAGACTTCCCGGTGATGCCCGTGGTAGCGGAGCCTGCCAGGGCAGAACGCGAGATGGCGCAGGAAGTCGCTGAGCGCGAAGAGCGGGTGCGGCAGCCGCGCGCGCAGAGCTTTCGGCGTCGGCTGCGGCATCAGATCGGCGTGTTGCCGCTGGCTTTGGGATTGATCGCTCTGGGGGCCTATCTGCTGGCCCGCGAACACGACCTGGCCGACGTGCCCGATTTCTCGACGGCGACGCTCGCTGGGATGGCGGTGCTGGGCCTGGGCTTCACCTTTGTCTTTCACGCGCTTGTCTTCGGTCGGCGCGAGCGCGGGTTGTTGCTGATCGGTCTCTATCTCTGGGTGACAGCGGGGGTGCTGGCGGCGATCGTCTATGGCGTGGACGAACACCCCGACGCTGCCGAGTGGTGGCCGGCGCTGCTCTGGTCGCTGGCGATCACCCTCTTCGTGACGTATCTGATCGAGCGCCTGCACGATTTGCGGCTGGTATGGCTGGCAGTGCTGGCCGCGGTGGCCGGTGGCGCTGCCTACTGGGTGAGCAGCGGCGCAGCCGATCAGGCGTTGCTGGATCAGGTGGCCGACTATTGGCCCCTGGTTTTGGCGGCGCTGGGCTTGATGCTGCTGCCCGCAGCCTTTCGACGCCAGACAAGGTGAAGCGATATGGCGGCGCTCACCATTGCCATAGACGCCAGTCGGGCGACTGTCGCCCGCCGCACAGGTACGGAGACCTACGCCCTGCAGTTGATCCGTGCCCTGATTGCGCTGGAGACTTCGCATCGCTTTGTGCTCTACTTCCGAGATACCCCCGCTCCTGGCCTGTTCCCCGCCTGTTCACATGTGGAACAGCGCGTCATCCCCTGGCCGAGGGCGTGGACGCATCTGCGCTTTGCGGCGGCGCTGTGGCGCTGTCGCCCCGACGTGACTTTTGTGCCAGCGCATACTCTGCCGCTGTGGTTCCCTGGCCCGGCAGTGGTCACCGTACACGATCTGGGCTATGTGTACTTCCCAGAGGCTCATCCGCCGCTGGCTCGCCGTTACCTGGACTGGTCAACCCGGCACAGCACGCGCCGGGCGACGCGCATCCTGGCCGATTCGCTGGCGACCGCCCGCGACATTTCCGCTCACTACAACATCCCGCAGCATCGTATCGCGCTGGTCTACCCTGGCATAGATCCGTCTCTGGCTCCGGTGCGCGACCCTGCCCGCCTGGCCGCCGTGCGTCAGCGCTACGGCCTGCCGGAACGCTATTTGCTCTTCGTGGGCACCTTGCAGCCGCGCAAGAACATTGCCCGCATCGTGCGCGCGTATGCGCAGTGGCGCGAGCAGAGCGGCGTCCGCGATGTGGGATTGGTGTTGGCTGGGCCGCGGGGCTGGCTCTACGATCCGGTCTGGACAGCGGGAGCGCCGGACGTTGTCATGACCGGCTATGTGGCCGACGCTGACGTGCCCGCGCTGTACAGCGGGGCGCTGGCGCTCGTCTTCCCCTCTTTGCACGAGGGCTTCGGCTTTCCGGTGCTGGAGGCCATGCGCTGCGGCACGGCGGTGATCACCAGCAACACTTCCTCTCTGCCAGAAGTCGCTGGCGATGCGGCGCTGCTGGTGGATCCGCGCGACGTGGGGGCGATTGCCGCGGCCATTGGCCGCGTGGTGAGCGACGAGGCGTTGCGGGCCAGCCTGGTCGAGCGCGGTTTCCAGCAGGCGGCTACCTTCACCTGGGAGCGTGCCGCCCAACAAACCCTGCGCGTGCTGGAGCGGGCGGTTGGTGCCGGAACATGATGGGAGTGTAGGGCAGGCGTAGTTTGCCAGATCAACGGCGCTCACTTTATAATCCCCGCGTTGTATCCGGCTGGCGAGTGGTAACAGGAAGATGACCATGCGTAACCTGATCATTGGCAGTCTGATCGCCGCGCTCTGTCTCGTGGCGATCCTGGGGCCTGGGCCGCTCTGGTCTGGCCAGGTAGGCGTGGCCGAGGCTAACCCCGGCACACAATGGAATGCGCAATACTTCAACAACCCGACGCTGTCGGGCAGCCCGGTGGTGACGCGCATTGACGATCGCATTGACTTCAACTGGGCGGGCGGCTCGCCAGACCCGGCAGTCCCTGCTGACAATTTCAGCGCACGCTGGACGAAGACGGTCAACTTCCCGACGGCGGGCAAGTGGACCTTCCGCGTGGGCGCGGATGATGGCGTGCGCATGTGGATTGACGTGACGCCTATCGTGAACGAATGGCACGGCAATCCGGAAGGCTACCGTACCTACGAAGTGAGCATTGATCAGCTCACCGCCGGCAATCACGATCTGAAAGTGGAATACTACGAAGCCGGTGGCAATGCGGGCGTGAAGGTTGAATGGTATTTCAGCGGCAGCGGGGGCGGCGGCGCTCCGGCGGCGGGCACCGTGTACGGCCCCGCAAGCTGGAACGCCTCATACTACAACAACCTTGATCTGAGTGGCGCGCCTTCGCTGACCCGCGTCGATGGCGACATCAACTTCGACTGGGGCGCGGGTTCGCCCGCTCCGCAGGTCAACGCCGATAACTTCAGCGTGCGCTGGACGACGACGGTCAACATTCCCACTACCGGGCGCTGGCGTTTCCAGGTAGGCGCGGATGACGGCGTGCGTATGTGGATTGACGTGACGCAGATTCTCAACGAATGGCACGGCAATCCCGAAGGCTACCGCACCTACGACGCCGATGTGTACGCGCTCACCGCGGGCAATCACGACCTGAAGGTGGAGTACTACGAGGCGACAGGCAACGCTCGCGTGCAGGTACGCTGGTTCCTGGTCGAAGGGGTAGGGGGCGGTGGCGCTGGCTCGGTCGCTGCGACTCCTCCTCCGCCGCCCGCCCGCGTGCTGGCTGCGGCGACCGGTGACAGGGTCAACGTGCGCACCGGCCCAGGGCTGGGCAACCCGGTCATCGCACAGATTTCCTACCCCGACGATTACGAGGTCTTGGGCGGCGTGCCCGATCTGTCGTGGTTGCTCATTGACCTGGGCGATGGGCGACAGGGCTGGGTGAGCAACGAATGGGTCTACCTCTACTCGACAGACAAGGCCAGGAACCAGGACACGACCGGCGGCGGGCAGCCGGACTTCGTGGACGACATCCCGCGCCTCGATCTGCCCATAGCCCCGCCCGCGCTGCCGCCCGAAGGGCCGCCGCGCCGTATGTTGCAGGGCCAAACGACCGACACGCTGCGCATGCGCGATGGGGCGTCGCTCTATGCCTCGCAGATCATTGGTTCGGTGCCACAGGGCGCGACGCTCACGGTCGAGGCGCGCAACCGCAATGGATCGTGGTACCTGGTCAGCTACCAGGGCATTCGTGGCTGGGTCTCGGCGCTCTACGTGACTCTGCTTGACGGCAAGGCCAGCGACCTGGTCGTCAGCGCGGAGGTGGTGCCCACACCGCCAGCCGGCTCGGTGTTCGTCCCGCAGACGGAGCAGACGGTGACGGTGCGCGGGCAGGCGACAGCGACTCTGAAACTGCGCGACGCGGCCAGCGTCAAGGGTACTGAAATCGGTGAAGTTCCAGCAGGCGCGGAGTTTGTCGTGCTGGGCCGCAACACGACTGGTGCCTGGTATCTGATCACCTACAATGGACAGGAAGGCTGGGTCTATTCGCCGCTGGTGACGTTGATCGAGGGCCGCGTGCCCGATCTGCCCATCCGCTAAACGCAGGCCCATCCAGGACGTGAAGCGTTGCCGCCCCGCGCCTGAGCAGGCCGTGGGGCGGCTTCTTTTGTGCAGGACTGGCGACTCATGGGTATTGACTATCTGGTGGACTTCGATTGCGAGCCGAAGCGCGCTCTCACCGTGGAAGGGCTGATGGGCCGCCTGAAGGGGCGCGACCGGGCGGAGCGCATCATCCGGCTCTACCGCGATCACGGGGACTATCGCCCTCCGGCGGAAATGGCCTTCGAGATGGTACGCCGCCTGCCGGACGGTAGCGAGGAAACCGAGTTGATCGTGGTGCAGGATTTGCTGGACGCGGCTCAGGACTTGCTGCCCTGGGAAGCGCATTGCGCCCACTGCCCGGCCAACCTGTGGGGACAGCCCTTCGGCTGCACGGGGACGATCAACTACCCGATTTCGGCGGCGGGCGAGCGCTGGTTGCTGGAACAACTGCCGGACAATCGGCATCCTCTGCTTTTCCTGCTGCTGCAGCAGGCCATCCGCGACCTGGGCTACACGGGGGAGACAGCCGCTGCCCTGCGCACGCAACCGGGCGTCTTCCTGGAAAGCGAGCGGGCGTTGCAGCGCGATCTGGAAGCGCTGACTGTCAGCGGCGATCAGGTCTTCGAGCTGCTATTCCTCTCTGGCCCGATCTATCCGGCGCATGGGTCAGTGCTGTTGCAGTTTTTCGGCGCGGTATCGCCCGATCTGGACGCGGACGTGATGATGCAACTGGCTCATCCGCCCTCGCAGGCGTGGATTGACGAGCATATCCCTTTTCTGCACCTGCCCGATCCGGAGGACGACGCGACCATTACGGCGCTCAAGCGCTTCTTCTACGCCCTGTACGTGGCGTACCGGCTGGGCGTGCCGCTGCTGCTCGACGTGTGATCGAGGCTGCGCAGCGGTATACTTGAAGGGCGATCGGCGCACTTGAAGCACGAAGGCCCACTGTCCATTCATGCGTATCGAGCATCTTTCCCTTTACAACTTCCGCAACTATGCGCGGCTGGAAGTCTCGTTGCCAGAAGGGCCGGTCTTGATCCACGGAGCCAATGCCCAGGGCAAGACCAGCCTGCTGGAAGCAATCTACTATCTGGCGACGGCGCATTCGCCTTACACTACGACCGACCGGCAATTGATCAACTGGGATGCCGAGCGGGACGTGCTGCCCTATGCGCGGATCAGCGCCCAGGTGATGCTGGCCAGTGGCCTGTACAACCGCGTCGAGATCACGCTGACGCAGGTGCCGGACGGCCTGAACGGGACGCGCCTGCAAAAAGACGTGCGCGTCAACGGCGTGACGCGGCGGGTCATGGACCTGATCGGGCAGATCAACGTCGTCATGTTTCTGCCGCAAGACCTGGTGCTGGTCGAGGGAGCACCCGTCGAGCGGCGGCGCTACCTGAACACAGCTCTCTGCCAGACGGACAGCCAGTATTGCCAGGCGTTGGCGCTGTTCGAGAAGGTGCTGGGTCAGCGCAATGCGCTACTCAAGCGCATCGCCGAGGGCGAAGCTCGCCCGGACGAACTGGATTACTGGAACGAGCAACTCACTTCGTCGGCAGGGATTGTCGTGGCCGGGCGGCAACGCCTGTTGCGCGACCTGGAATACCGGGCACGGCGCATTCACGCTGACCTGACCGGCGGGGCGGAAGACCTGGAACTGCGCTATCAGCCGGGGTTTCTGGCCACGCCCAACAATTCCGGGCAACTTTCCTTCGACGTGCCAGGGCTTGATCTCAACCGCGAGATCGGGGCAGAGGAAATCGCCCGGCAGTACGCTGAACAACTGCTGCGCACGCGCCAGGAGGAGATCGCCCGCGGCATGACGCTCAGCGGGCCGCAGCGCGACGAGTTGCGCCTGCGGGTCAACGGGCGCGACCTGGGGCTGTACGGTTCGCGTGGGCAGGCGCGCACCGCCGTCCTGGCGCTGAAGCTGGCCGAGTTGCAGTGGATGCGCGACACGCTGGGTGAATGGCCGATCCTGTTGCTGGACGAAGTGGTGGCAGAACTGGACAGCACCCGGCGCGCCTATCTGCTGGCGCGCATCGAGCAGGTTTCGCAGGCGCTGCTGACGACGACCGAGCCGGACATCTTCACGGAGAACTTCCTGCGGCGGGCGGTGCGCTGGCACGTGCATCAGGGGCAGATCGTCGCCGTCACCAGGCCGACACCCTGAGCACTCACAAAGGACGTTTCGAAGGGATGCCAGGCCGACGCGGATACTGCGGCGGTGTCGCCGCGACCTTTTCGATCACCACCAGATGGTGAGTCTCCACCACCAGGGGTAACTCAACCGGGATGATCTTGATCAGCCGCCCGCCCAGGATACGCAGGGCGTTCTCGGCGGTCTGCACTTCGGCAGCGGCGTGTTCCCCTTTGAGCGCCACGCAGCGCCCCCCTACACGGCAGAAGGGCAGCAGATATTCGGCCAGCACGGGCATCGGGGCGACAGCCCGCGCGACCGCCAGATCGAACTTTTCGCGCGTGGTCGGGTCCTGGCCGGCTTCTTCGGCGCGCGCATTGAGGATGCGCACGTTGCTCAGCCCCAACCGTTTGGTGATATGTTCCAGGAAGAGAGTTTTCTTGGTGGTGGCTTCCAGCAGAGTCAGCTCGATAGAAGGAAACACCAGGCGCAGGGGCAAGCCGGGGAAACCCGCACCGGTACCTACGTCAATGACGCGCATCCCAGGGCTGAAGGACACTGCCAGCTTGACCGAAAGCGAGTCCAGAAAGTGGCGCATCGCGATCGCTTCAGGATCGGTGATGGCCGTCAGGTTCATACGCTCATTCCAGGCCAGGAGTTCTTCGGCGTAGAGAGCAAACGCGCGTTGTACGTCGCGCCCAAGCTCCAGGTCCAGAAGTTCGCGGCTACAGCGGACTAGCAGGCCGATACTCATAGGGGGCTGGAGCTATGGGAGTGCGGGGCACGCCGGGCAGGTGTGGCGGCTGGCTGAATGACAAATGGGTCAAACATCCTCCCCTATCCTGATGAGCGAAGAGCCTGTCGCAACAGGGGCCATTATAGCAGGAAACAGCGCTCATCCAACACGGCGTGCGGGGTGAAAAGCGCACCGTCTGGCGGTTAGCCCGGCGCGAAGGACACGCATATAATGGGGAGCGTGTGTCCGCGGTGCGCCTGGGGAGGTCAGGGCGTGATCACGATGCGCATAGCCTGCCATGCGTGGGCCTACAACGATCTGCCGCTCGAAGAGGCGGTGGGAACGATTGCGCGGCTGGGGTTTCGCTGCATTGACCTGGGATCGGGACCGCACCTCGATATCAACCGCGCCGCTGCCTACCCGGAAGCCGAAGCCGCCACGATTCTGCACCTGCTGCAACGCTTCGATCTGACCATCACCGATCTGTACCTGATGCTTCCCTACACCAATGCGCCCGATCCGGCGCAGCGCGAAGCTCAGCTCACCCTGTTCGAGCGGTTGATCCCCTTTGCAGTGGCGCTGGGGACGCCGGGAATCACAGTGTCACCGGGCCTGGTGCACCAGGACGGGCCGGATCACAGCCTGGCCCGCGCCATTCCGGCTTTGCTGCGCATGTTGGGGGCGGCAGAAGATACCGATCTGCGCATCTCGTTTGAGCCGCATATGGACTCAGTGGCGCAGCGCCCCGAACAGGCGCTGCTGTTGCTGGAAGCCGTGCCAGGGTTGAGCGTCACACTGGACTACGCTCATTTCGTCTACCAGGGCATTGTCAGCCGCGAGGTCGCGCCCCTGCTGGATCACGTGGCGCATGTGCACATCCGGCAGGCGCGACGCGGTGCCCTGCAGACTCCTCATAACGAGGGAACCATAGACATCACTCGCCTGCTGCAAGACCTGTTCAACGCGGGCTATCGCGGTGCGCTGACGGTCGAGTATATGACGACCTTCGGCTGGCATGGCATGATGCCGATCAGCATTAGCACGGAGACGGTGCGCACCCGCGATGCTCTGCGGGCTGCACGCGCGCGCCTGCTGGCCTCCTCAACAGCGCCCTGAAATTCCCCTGCCAGACGAAACTGGTCAGCCAGGCACGCCGGACGCAGGCCGTTCGTCCAGCGACTGCCACTCTGTCACACGGAAGGGCACGGTGTTGGTGCTCAACGTCGTGCCATCGCTGCGGGTGATGACGGCGTACAGGCTGTGTTCGCCCGGTTGCAACGTCCACCAATGGTCGAAGGGGGCTTGCTCGACTGTAATCAACGGTGCATCGTCCAGCCAGTAGGTGACCTGCGTCGTGTCCGCTGGCACGGCAACGCGCAGACGGATCTGCTGCGCTTCGACCGGCAGCAGGGGGGTGAGACGAAACACCGTGTACGGGTCGGGCGAGAGCAGACGCGCTTCGTCCTGAGCCGTGCCGACCAGATGCGCGTCGAGGGGGGGCTGTGGGATACCCTGGCGCAGCGCCCACTCGCGCGCTTCCGCCGGCAGCACCAGATAGACGCGCTCCTCGCGATCTTCGGGCGGAGTGCTGGTGTCGGCCAGCAGGCCGGTGCGGCGATCAATGACGAAGGGCTGATATAGAGTATCGGGGCGGGTAGGGACAGTGCCCTCGATGAACCATTCCCAGCGCGTGCGCGGGCAATAGGGCGTGGGCAGCAGGCCCGATGTAGCGCACACTTCTGCCCGCACCAGTCCAGCAGGTACAGGGAACGTCAGTTCTGGTTGACCCCGCAACACCTGGCGCATGAACTCGTGCCAGATTGGCCCAGCCCCGCTGATCCCGCTGACCTCCACCATGGGGGTGTTGTCAGCGTTGCCCACCCACACGCCGACTACCAGATTGGGCGTGTAGCCGATCGTCCAGTTGTCGCGGAAGTCGGTGGTCGTGCCGGTCTTGGCGGCGGCGGGGCGTCCGATGTTCAGCGGGCTGGCCGGGCCGAACGAAGGAATACGAGCTTCGTTGTCGCTGAGGATGTCGGTGATGAGAAAGGCCACGCGCGGATCGATCACTGGCGTATCCCACGCCGGAGGCTGCCACTGGTAGAGTAGGTGGCCTGCCCGGTCGCGCACTTCCAGGATCAGCGAGGGTGTCACGCGGTAGCCGCCATTGGCGAGCGCAGCGTAGGCAGCGGTCAGTTCCAGCAGACGCACTTCACCGCCGCCCAGCGTCAGCGACAGATCGTAGCGATTGGGGTCGGACAGCGTGCTGATGCCCAGGCTGGTCAGCAGGTGGATCAGCGTATCTACGCCGATGTGCTCCAGGGCCACTACCGCCGGGATATTGTAGGACGAAGCCAGCGCCTCGCGGACCAGCACCGGCCCGTGTTCGACCAGCCCGAAATTGGCCGGCGTATAGCTTTCCAGACGGCGCGTGACGAACGGTGTGCGCACGTCCAGGATCATGGTGGCGGGCGTCCAGGGATCGGGGCGTTGCGGGTCGAAGGCGGCGGCATAGGTGAATGGTTTGAGCGCCGAGCCGGGTTGACGCGGGGCCAGCGCCGCGTTGACGGCTCCATCAATGCGCTCGTCGAAATAGTCCGGGCTGCCCAGCATGGCCAGTACCTGCCCGGTGTAGGGATCGAGGGCGACCAGGGCGGCGTTGTGGGCATTGTGCGGCGGCTCTCCAGACGGCGGGTTGTTGAGCCGCGCCAGGTGACGGCGGGCGGCTTCTTCGGCGGCGTGTTGCCAGCTCAGGTCGAGCGTGGTGATGACTTCCAGCCCGCCTTCGCGCAACTGATCGGGAAAGTCGCGCTGAAGCTGCGTCCACACGGCAGTGACGAAATGCGGCGCTTCGATAGGGAAGGGCGTGGCGGCGAACTGCAACGGTTCGGCATAGGCGCGATCGGCTTCGTCCTGCGTGAGGAAGCCGTGCCGCACCATCAGATCGAGCACCACGCGCTGTCGGGCTTTGGCCGCCGCCGGATCGGTGAGCGGATCGTACAGGGCCGGGGCCTGGGGCAACCCGGCCAGCATGGCGCACTCGGCCAGCGTCAATTCCTCGACCTCTTTGCCAAAGTAGGCACGCGCGGCTGCTCCCACCCCATAGGCCAGGTTGCCGTAGTAGGTCTGGTTGAGGTACAGCATCAGGATGTCGTCGCGGGAGTAGCGCCGCGTCAGTTGCAGGGCCAGCACGCTTTCGCGCAGCTTGCGGCGCAGGGTGCGTTCGGCGCGCTGTTGCGGGTCGAGCAACAGATTGCGGGCCACCTGCTGCGTGATGGTGCTGCCGCCCGCCACCACTTCGCCGCCGCGCAGGTTGATCCACACGGCGCGGGCAATGCCCTGCCAGTCTACGCCGGGGTGCTGGTAGAAGTTGGCGTCCTCGGTGGCGAGGGTGGCCTGGATCAGGCAATCGGGGACGTCGGCACGGCTCACCTGCTGATTGATGCCGGTCTGCGGATCGGCGATTTGATAGAGCAGCCGCCCCTGCCGGTCGAGGATGCGCGTGCTGGGCAGAGCCAGCCGGGCGTTGATCTCATCTACGTCGGGCAATCCGGCGAAGACCCAGGCATAGAGGGCCGCACCCGCGCCGAACAGCGCGATCAGGGCCAGCAGGGCGATCTTCGTCCGGCGGCGACGACCTCGCCAGGCATACCAGACACGGGCGGGCAGAGCGGACATGGGAGCACCTTTTCTCCGTATAGGGCTGTGTCCATTTTACTCTGTCTGCCCGGCAACGGGCCGACGGTCAACGATCGGCTTCCCTGCGGGTGTCTGGCTGGTCTGGTTCGCTCTGCCTGTCCAGGCTTTCGGCTTCGTGACCGGCTGGAGCGATGATGTCCAGATCGCCGTGCGCCGGATCGTATTCGACCTTCCAGCCGGCGAGCGTGGCGTCGGCGGGCTGCGCGAAGTCGGTCAGAATCTGCGTCCATAGCTCGCGATCCAGTTCGACGCCGCGCAGACCCATCGGCGTCTCGATGATCAGCGTCACTGCTGAACGGCTGCGCTGAACGCGCAAGATGGTGCCGGTGAATTTCATGGGCAGGCTCCTGGTAGATGGTCGGCTGATCATATCCTGGTTGGCGCACTTCGTCAGGTGCCAGAAGAGCACTTCGCCTGCCCGATGCCGGGCGAGGGCCAGGAGCCTGACCAGGGGCGATTTTGGACAAGTCAGGGGGCGGGGGCGTATACTGAGGCATGGCGAGGGCTGCGCGAAGGACTTCGCTCCCTCTGGAACTTCGTCTTGCACCCACGTAATGGACAGGGAAATGAGCGCTGTGCAAGCCTATGTGGCCATCGAGGGCGTGATCGGCGTAGGCAAGACTACGCTGGCGCGCATGTTGCACAAAGAACTTGGCGGCCAACTGGTGTTGGAAGTCTTCGAGGAGAACCCCTTCCTCAGCAGTTTCTACCAGGATCGCGCCCGCTACGCCTTCCAGACGCAAATTTTCTTTCTGCTCAGCCGTTATCACCAACAGCGTCAGCTCAAGAACATGGCGCGCCCCCTGATCAGCGACTACATGTTCGACAAAGATCGCCTGTTCGCCGAGGTCAACCTGGCTGGCGACGAACTGAGGACGTACTACAGCGTGCAGGAGGCGCTGGCCGAGAACGTCCTGCGGCCCGACCTGGTGGTCTTCCTGAAGGCGGACACGGATACCCTGATGAGCCGTATCACCGCGCGCGACCGGCCCTACGAGCGCAACATGGACCCGGCCTATATTGACAGCCTGCGCCTGGCCTACGAGCGCTTCTTCGGGGCCTATCAGGCCGCGCCGGTGCTCACGATAGACACCAACAACATTGACTTCGTGCGCAATGCTGAAGACCGCGCCGAAATCTTCAGCCGCATTCGTGGGGCTTTGGGGGCCGGGCCGCGTCAACCCGCCCTGCCGGGTCTGGAAGTCGCGGGAGTTGCCCCGCCCGCGGGCGAGGCCGTCGCACCCGACCAGAGCGCGCGGCGGCTGGGCGACTTCCAACTGCATCTGCGCCAGCAAGAGGGGGCGCCTGGCGATCCGTTCCTGAACTTTCTGCGTCTGCAGCGCGAGATCGGCGCTCTGGCGGAGACGCTGGCAGAGCACTGGCAGGCGACGCGCTCTGACGAAGGCGACCGGATGCTCCCGCCGCTGCGCGACAGGCTGGCCGGGGTGTTCGCCTGCCTGCTGGCGCTGGCCAACCATGCCCAGGTGGACCTGGAAGCGGCGTATCTGGAACGGCTGCGCGGCGATCAGTCTCCGAAGCAGTCGGCGGAGGCGAGCGCAGAGGAGAAAGAGGCATGATTCAGCCGGTGAATTCGAACAAGCACTTCGTCGCCATCGGCGGCAATATCGGCGTGGGCAAGTCCACGTTGACCGGCATCCTGGCCGAGGCCTTCGGCTGGAAAGCTTTCTTCGAGGCTGTGGATGAGAACCCCTATCTGGCGGATTTCTACGCGGATATGCGCCGGTGGAGCTTTCATTCGCAGGTATTCTTCCTCTCACGGCGGCTGCAACATCACCGTCAGTTGGTCGATCATCCGGGGTCGGTGGTGCAGGATCGCAGCGTCTATGAGGACGCGGAAGTCTTCGCGCTCAACCTGTATCAGCAGGGGCACATGTCCGAGCGCGACTACGGCGCTTATCGCGATCTCTACGAGGGCATTCGCGCTTTCCTGCCGCCGCCCGACCTGCTGATCTACCTCAAGGCCAGCGTGCAGACGTTGCAGGCGCGCATTCGCCTGCGCGGGCGCGACTTCGAGCGCGATATCTCTGCCGAGTATCTGTCGCGCCTCAACATGCTCTACGACGAGTGGATCGCCCGCTGGAGAAGTTGCCCGGTGCTGGTGGTGCCCGCCGACGACATGGACTTTCAGCACGACGAGGCGGCCCGCCAGGCGATCATCGAGGCGGTGCGGGAGAGCCTGGAACCTGCGCCTGTGCGCTATCTGCGCTATCCGGTGAACACGCGCTGAACTTCGGCCCCAGCCGAAGCGTGTTCTCCTCCGCCGTCAGCAAGGCAGTTGCAGCCGTGCTAGAATAGCTGGCAGAATCTTTCGTGCAAGGATGCTGGCAATGCGCTTTTCTGGCTGGTCTGTGCGACAGATCGCTCTGCCCGCCGGGAAACAGTGGTGGGCCTGGCTGGCAGGGTTGGGTATGGCGTTTCTGGCAGCCTGTGGCGGCAACGCGCAGCCGGTGATCTACACCATTGCGCCCAGTCCCACGAGCACGGCTGCGCTCAGCCCAACAGCTCCGGCGGTGCTGCTTGTGCCCACGGCGTCGCCTACGCCGAGCCGCACGCCTGCTCCCACCACGCCCACGCCTGGCCCGTCGCCGACACATCCGCTCGCGCCGACGCTCTCACCTCTACCCGCCACGCTGACGGCAACCAGCGCGCCCACGCTGGCCGGCCTGTCCGTCGAGTACTTCACCACGGATTCGGCGTCGGTGCGCCCAGGCGATAACGTGCGCCTGTTCTGGAGCACACGCGGGGCAACGCGCGCGCGCATCTACCGGCTGGACGCGACGGGCGAGCGCATCTGGCGTTGGGATGTGAATCCCAGCGGGGATCTCACAGTGACCACCCGCGGCTCAGATCGCGATGTGGCGCGGTTCCTGCTGGAGATCGAAGGGGGTGGGGCGACGGCGGAGCAGACGTTGCTCATTCCTCTGTCTTGCCCGGAAACCTGGTTCTTCGATCCCGCGCCGGAGACGTGCCCGGCGGGGCCGCCGCAGGTGTCGCTGGAGGCCGAGCAGACCTTCGAGCACGGGCGTATGATCTGGGTGGAGGCGCTCGATCGCATCTACGTCGTCTTTGAAGATGGTCGCGTTCCCACGTGGGCGCAATATCCGGACGAGTTCCAGGAGGGCGACCCCGACCGTGACGAGTCGCTGGTGCCGCCGCCCGGTCTGGAACAGCCGATCCGGGGCTTTGGCCTGGTGTGGCGCAGCAATCCGCGTGTGCGCGAGCGCCTGGGCTGGGCGACCTCGCCGGAAGTGGCCTTTGACGGGATGTTTCAGGCGGACTCCGCCGAGTCCAGCGTGGCAACCCTCTATTTACGCACGCGCGACGGGGCCATCATCGCGCTCGATGCTTTCAACGAACAATGGGAAGTCTTGCCGCCCGCCGCTGGCGCGGACACTCCCTGACAGGAAGGTAATTTCGTCATGATCAATGAACCCTCCGCGCTCTCCAGTGGTCAGAGCGTCCTCATCCGTCCCTCGCAGGAGGAAACCAGGGGGAACGATGTGGTACGGCAAATGCTGGAAGCGGTGGCCTCGGTGATGGAGGTGTATCGCACCAACCTGGAAACATCACCACAGACGACGGTGAGCTTCATCGGTCGCCTGCGAGTGGACAGCGAGACGGCTTTTGCGCACGTGGATCAGGTCTTCGCCCGGCTCGATCATCAGGCCATCCTGACGACCGACGAGCAGGGGCAGCATGTGTTCATTGCTGTCAAGGGCCGTGTGCAGCCCAAGCCACATTCAGCCTGGCTCAATGTCGTGCTGCTGGCGCTGACGGTGCTCAGCCTGCTCTATGTAGGCGCGATGCAGGAGGCGGCCATGCAGGAGTGGGACAGCCTGTCCTTGTCGTCGCTGTGGAAAGGCTGGCCCTATGCCTTGAGTGTGCTGGCGATTCTGGGCGTGCACGAGCTGGGGCACTATTTCGCTGCCCGTCATCATGGCGTGGCAGTAACGTTGCCCTATTTCATCCCGCTGCCCTTCGGCTTCTTTGGCACCCTGGGGGCGTTCATTCAGATGCGCGGGATGGTGCGCAATCGCAAGGTTCTCTTCGATATTGGTGTGGCCGGGCCGCTGGCTGGTTTCGTGTTGGCGGTGCCGATCCTGCTGATTGGGCTGGCCACCTCGCATGTCGAGCCGCTGCCCAATGAAACCTATATCCTGGAAGGCAACTCGCTGCTCTATGCCCTGGCCAAGTTCATTGTCTTTGGTCGGTTTCTGCCCAATGGCCACGAAGATGTCTTCATCAATCAGGCGGCCAAAGCGGGCTGGACGGGCCTGTTCATCACTGGCCTGAACCTGATCCCCCTTGGGCAGCTTGATGGCGGCCATGTCATCTCGACCCTGCTGGGTCGGAAAGCGCAACGGCTCTACCTGCCCATCGTGGGCGTGTTCCTGGTTCTGTCCTTCTTCAATTCCATGTGGTTGCTGTGGACGCTGCTGCTGTTCTTCCTGGGGCGGTTCTACGCCATGCCGTTGGATACCGTCACGCAGCTTGACGCGCGGCGGCGCTGGCTGGCCTACGCAGCGCTGATCATCTTCGTGTTGGTCTTTGTGCCCAACCCTCTGCAGATCGTCGAGCCGTGAGCCGGCGAGCGTGCCATGACGAGCCGCAAACCCGCACGCTCATCCCGTCAGCAGATGGGGCCGCCCGCTGCGCCCGCCCGTTCTGCCCGGCGACGTCTGGTCGGCGGGCTGACGCTGCTGTTGCTGGCGCTGATGACTCTGGAGGTGCTCGATCTGGCGGGGGTGATTGATTCGCCGCTGCCTGGTGGGCGGGAGACAAACCGCAGGCACTTTCTGACCGACGCCAGGGCACCCCTGGCCGATTTCTATACCCCGGAAGTACGGTACTGGGAGCGCGAGATCGTGCGTTGGGCGCGCGAGTACGGCGTCAATCCCAATGTCATCGCCATCGTCATGCAGATCGAGTCGTGTGGTGATGCTGCGGCCATGTCGCAGGCGGGCGCGGTGGGGCTGATGCAGGTCATGCCCTTCCACTTTGACTATGGTGAGAACATGCTCAACCCCGATACGAACGTCCGGCGCGGCGTGAGTGTCTTGCTGGAGTGCCTGTCCGTGCACGCCCGCTACGATCTGGGCCTGGCCATGGCCTGCTACAACGGGGGGCCATCGGTGACGCAACGGTCATCTCAGGAATGGGCTGCCGAGACGCGCTACTACTACGAATGGGCGACCGGTCTATGGGCCGACGTGCTGGCCGGGCGCAAGTCCAGCGCGACGCTGGCGGCCTGGCTCGACGCGGGCGGGCGACGGCTCTGCGAGCAGGCGGCGCGGTCACTGGGGCTGGCGGCATCCGGTGAGGCGAGTTCCTGATGGCGAAAGGCACAGTGCAGGGACTTCTGGTGCGTATTTGAGGATAGGCCCGTGCCCTTCGCCCTGCTATAATGGCCCGCCATGAGCCAGGCACTCACGCAACAACGGTTACGTATTCAGTTCGGCAAGTTCGGCGCGCTGCGCTATGTCGGGCATCTCGATCTGGCGACGACCTGGGAACGGGTGTTGCGCCGTGCCGAATTCCCCCTGGAATATACGCGCGGGTTCAATCCCCGTCCGCGCCTGCAATTTGCCACGGCGCTGCCTGTCGGCCTGACCAGCGAGTGCGAGTTGCTCGACGTGTGGCTGACTGCCCGCCTGCCGCTCGATCCACCCGACGCGCTGGTCGAGCGTCTGAACGCCACCAGCCCGGCAGGGCTGCGCACCTACCAGGTGAGCGAGGTGCCGATCAAAGCGCCCGCGTTGCCGCCGCAGGTCTTCAGTGCCGAGTATGTGCTGACACCGGGCGATACGCTCTCCGCCGACGAACTGATTGCGCGGGCGGAAGCGCTGCTACGCCAGGAGCGGATCGAGCGCGAACGACGGGGCAAGCGCTATGACCTGCGCCCGCTGATCCTCGACCTGCACCCCGACGCTGAGGGGAATCTGGTTGCCTGGCTGCGCACTGGTGAGCACGAACACGCCCGCGCCGACGAATTGGTGGAAGCATTGGGCCTGTCGCTGGCCGATGTGCGCGTACACCGTCGTCGCCTGGTGCTGAGCGAAGAGACCTCCTGAAAAAAAGCGGCGCACGTCTGGAAAACGCGCGCCGCTTGCTCTGCGCGACTCTCTCAATCGCAGCAGATCAGCTTCTGCATCACTTTGTCCAGCGCCTCGCGCGGCGGGCGCAGGCGTTCTGGCGGCAAGTGTACCAGCGGCTCATCAATCAGGTGCGTGGTCTCGACCAGCGGCTTGCGGTCGCGGTCAATGTAGATCAGCCCGGTGATGAACAGGTTGTCGCGACGGGCTTCCTCCAGCAGACGAATGGCAGCCAGCCGGTCAGTGGGATCGTGGCTGAGGGGGTCGAGCTTCTTGAGCAAGACGTGCGAACCGTCGTGCATTTCCACAGCCTGCACCGAGCCGGGTTCCTGGTCTTCCAGGACGATCTCCTCGTATTCAGGGATGTAAGTGATGTCCTGCAACGGCTCCTCGTGTGCCTTGCCATAGGGATAGCTCTTGGTAGACGTTTCGTGATTGTTGAACGTCACGCACGGGCTGATGATGTCGAGCACTGCTGTCCCCCGATGGCTGAAGGCGATCTTCAGCAGTTCGCGCACCTGCTTGGCGTCTCCGGCGAATGAACGCGCGACCAGCGAGGCGTTGGCGACCAACGCTTCCATGCAGATGTCAATCGGTGGGAGTTCGTTGACGCCTGCGTATTTGAGTTCCTGGCCCAGGTCGGCAGTCGCGGAGAACTGCCCCTTGGTCAGGCCGTAGACGCCGTTGTTCTCCACGATGTACACGATCGGCACATTACGGCGGATCATGTGCTTGAACTGCCCCAGGCCGATGCTGCCCGTGTCGCCGTCGCCGCTGACGCCGATGGCGAGCAGGTCACGGTTGACGGTGGTCACGCCAGTGGCCAGGGCGGGCATGCGCCCGTGCAGCCCGTTGAAGCCGTGTGAGCGGTTGAGGAAGTAGGCGGGCGACTTGCTCGAACAGCCGATGCCGCTCAGTTTCACCACGCGGTGCGGGTTGATTGACAGTTCGTAGGCCACCTGAATGATCTGATTGGCAATCGAGTTGTGACCACACCCCAGGCACAGCGTGGACTTGTTCCCTTTGTAGTCGTTGCGATCCAGCCCGATGAGATTCAACCGGTTACCCATTCCTCTACAGCTCCTGTTCTTTTTCCAGAATGGCGGACGTCATCCAGCGCGGGGCCAGCGGCCAGCCATCCGAATACGCCAGCGAGATCAGCCGTGTGGCGACCTCCGGGAATTCCATGCGCAGCAGCATGGCCATCTGTCCGTCGGTGTTGTTTTCCACCACATAGACGCGGTCGTGGGCGGCGATGAAGTCGCGCGTGACGTGGTTCAGCGGCAGCGCCCGCAGACGCAGATAGCTGGTTTCCAGACCGCGTTCGCGCAATTGATCGCGGCTCTCTACCACGCAGGCGTCGGTGGTACCGTAGGCAATGATGCCTACCCGCGCCCCCTCGACCTGATCGATCACCGGCGGCGGTACCAGCTTGCGCGCGGTTTCGAACTTGCGGCTCAGGCGGGCCATGTTGTTGGCCCAGTCATCGGCACGCTCGCTGTAACGGGCGTACTCGTCGTGACCGGTGCCGCGCGTGAAGTAGGCGGCCAGCGGATGGTCGGTGCCGGGCAGGGTGCGGTAGCCGATGCCGTCACCGTCAACATCCTTGTAACGGGCGAAGCCTCCCAGGCGCTCCAGGTCTTCGGCGGTCAACACTTTGCCGCGATCCATCGGCTGATCGGGGTATTCGAACGGCTTGCTCATCCACAGATTCATGCCCAGATCGAGGTCGCTGAGGACGAAGACCAGCGTCTGCAGGCGCTCGGCCAGGTCGAAAGCCTTCCAGCCGAACTCAAACGCTTCGGCAATGTTGCTGGGCAGCAGGACCACATGCTTGGTATCCCCGTGACCCAGGAAGTACGCTTTGAGCACGTCTCCCTGCGAAGTGCGCGTGGGCAGACCCGTAGCTGGCCCCATGCGCTGCACATCCCAGATCACGGCGGGGATTTCGGCGTAGTAGGCCAGGCCGGCGAATTCGGTCATCAGCGACAGGCCCGGCCCAGAGGTCGCCGTCATGGCCCGCGCGCCCGCCCAGCCTGCGCCAATGACCATGCCGATTGCGCCGATCTCGTCTTCGGCCTGCAACACGGCGTAGGTGGCCTTGCCAGTTTCCGGGTCGGTGCGCAGGTCTTGCAGGTATTCGCGCAGGGCATCAATAAGGCTGGTTGAGGGCGTGATGGGATACCAGGCTGCCAGGGTCACGCCGCCGAACACCGCGCCCAAC
>AMZC01000107.1_pt1 | contig 29103 bp, 25 predicted proteins | sample 948551 | NCBI WGS metagenome assembly AMZC01 (sample SAMN01120625, study PRJNA171369) | bioreactor sludge metagenome | biome: sludge; isolation source: anaerobic thermophilic cellulolytic sludge from lab reactor | place: China: Hong Kong, Shek Wu Hui wastewater treatment plant | collected... | reverse complement strand
TCGGGCTCATAACCCGGAGGTCGCAGGTTCGAATCCTGCCCCCGCTATGAACAACACCCCCAGGTTACACGGCCTGGGGGTGTGTTTTTGGGCATGCAGAAGAACCTCTAGCCCTTGTGATAATACACCTGCCAGCCCAGGTACTTGGTCAACGCTTCGTAGACGGCATCGGCCACCAGCGACTGATTGATCGCCACATGGTGCTCGTAGCCGTTCTCGCAGATGTAGGCCAGCAGCTTCTGGAAGCCCGGCACGCGCACCACGCCGTAGCCGCCGAAGGTGTTGATCGGGTCGTCGGTGAATTCGCCCTCGCCGACGTAGGCGACGATCTTGCCCTGCAGGTCGTCGGTGCTGACACGCAGATAGGTGAACGGCGCCGCTTTGACCCGGCCCTGCAGCGTGCCCCAGGTGTTGTCCTTGCCCACCGTCCCCGCGATGATGTCCTGGTAGTCAATGACCGGGATGTCCTCGGCCAGCACGCTCTTGGGGAAATTGGAGCAGTGGAAGACGACGCCCTTGTCCGGATCGTCGCCGTAGTTGTTGTTCCAGTCCACCAGGGCGCTGGGCTTGCCGGAAGCCAGGGCCATGGCGTACATGGCCGCCGTGCCGGCGATATCCGTCTCGCAGGCGGAGGGCATGAGCTTGTCGCTGAGCATACTCATCAGCGTGCACGGCACCACGCCGAAGAATTCCTGCATGCTCGTCCAGCACTGAATAGCAGTGGCGTCGTACTCGTTGGCGGCGACCCACTCGTCCATCACCACGCCCAGCTTGGCAATCTTGGTTAGAGCCGCGGGCGGAACCTTGGCGACGCTGGCATAGGCTTTGATCGCCTCGATCTTGGCCGTCACGCGGGGATCGTTATCGGCCAGCCGCCCGATGCGCCCGAAGGCTTCCGACAGGTCGAGCGTCTCCACGGTGATACCGGCGTGCTCGAAGAGCTTCTCGCTGAAGCGCACGGTGTTGAAGGCCACCGGTCGCGCGCCGAGCATCCCGAAGCGGGCGCGGCGCATCCCGCGCACCACACGGCAGATGGCGGCGAACTTGCGCACATCGCGGCGGAAGCTCTCCGATTCCGGATCAACAGTGTGCAGCGCCGTCAGGGTGAAGGGAATCCCGTACTGGCGCAGGTTGTTGCACACCGACATCTTGCCGCAGAAGCTGTCGCGCCGCCATTCCAGGTTCATCTTGGTCGGGTCGTCCGGGAAGGCATGGACGAGCACCGGTACGTTGAGACCGGCGAAGCGCAGCGTATTGGCCACGCCGCGTTCGTCGCCAAAGTTGGGCAGCGTCACCAGCACGCCGTCAATCTCGTCGCGGTGCGCACGGAATAGCTCGGCGCACTTGTGCGCGTCGGCCAGGCTTTCGACGCTGCCGTACTCGGTATCCTGCGGGCTGAGCGCGATGACTTTGATGCCCTCTTCGGCGAGCACCTTCAGCACCACCTCGCGCCCAGACTCGCACAGATGGCTGGGGAAGAAGCCCCGGTTGCCGACAATCAGACCTAAGGTCACTTCCTTTTTCATGGTAGCCCCTCTCTATGAATGCACTCGAACTGCCAGAATCTTGTCTCGTAGAAGCGTTGCGCTGCTACGCCGTAGGGGCGTATCGCCTACGCCCCTACGGATAAATGCGTTGCGCTCCTACTGTCCGTAAACAGTCGTGTAGCGCTCGTGCAGCCTGGCGATGTCCTCCGGCGCGATCGGGATCGGCGTGCCCAGCAGATGCGCCAGGAACACCGTGCGGGCCACATCCTCGCACATCACCGCCGCCTTGACCGCCGCTTTGGGCGTAGGGCCGACGGTGAACACCCCGTGATTCTGCATGATCACCGCGGGCGAGCGCGGGTTCGGCCCCTCGCGCAGCACGCGCACCACCTCGCGCCCGATCTCCTCACCTCCGATCAGCGCGAAGCCACCGCAGGGAATCACCCCGCCGAACTCGTCGGCCATGGCCGTCAACACGCAGGGGATATCGCGCCCCAGAGCGGCCCAGGCCGTAGCGTAGGGGCTGTGCGTGTGCACGATGCCGCCCACTTCGGGCATGGCGCGGTAGATGTAGCAGTGCGTGGCCGTATCCGACGACGGTTTGTGATCGCCCTCCACCACGCGCCCTTCGCTATCTACCACCACCATGTTATGCGGTCCCAGGTCTTCGAACATGACGCCGCTGGGCTTGATCACCACGTAGCCGGTCTGCGGATCGCGGGCGCTGATGTTGCCGCTCGTCCAGGTGACCAGCCCGTTGCGCGGTAGTTCGGCGTGCAGGTCGGCGACGATTTTGCGCAGTTGTTCGAGCATTATTCCAATCCCCTTGCCTGGTTGCGAATCTTGCGCAGGCGCTTCATCACATCGTTCTGGCCGCGCCCGAAGTAGTCGTGCAGGATGACGTACTCGGCGTATATCTTGTCATAGACCGCCTGATGTTCAGGGATGGGACGGAAGACCTCATCCTTCAGCTTGCCCATGGCCTTGGCCGCTTCCTGGATATTGGGATAGGCCCCCGCCGCCACTGCCGCGTGCATGGCGCTGCCCAGCGCCGGCCCCTGCGCACTGCCAATGATGCGGAATTCGCGCCCGGTCACGTCGGAGTAGATTTGCATCAGCAGCTTGTTCTTCTCCGGCAGACCACCGGCGGCCACGATCTCCTTGACGGGCACGCCGTGCTTTTCAAAAGTCTCGATGATCAGCCGCGTGCCGAACGCTGTCGCCTCGATCAGGGCGCGATAGATGTCAGGAGCGCGCGTGCCCAGCGTCGCGCCGAGCAGCAACCCGCCCAGGTCTACGTCCACCAGCACCGAGCGGTTGCCATTCCACCAGTCCAGCGCCAGCAGTCCGTGCTCGCCAGGCTTCTGTTTGGCGGATTCGGCTTCCAGGTAGGCGTGCAGGTCCATGCCCCTGGCTTTGGCGGCCTCGTGATATTCGGGCGGGACGGCGTTGTCCACGAACCAGGCGAAGATGTCGCCCACGCCGCTTTGCCCGGCCTCATAACCGTACAGGCCGGGGATGATGCCGCCATCCACCACGCCGCACATGCCGGGCACTTCGTGCAGGCTATCGCCGAGCACCATATGGCAGATGCTGGTGCCCATGATCATCACCATGATCCCCGGCTCGGTGACCCGCGCCGCGGGCACGGTGACGTGCGCGTCCACATTGGCCACGGCCACCGCAATCCCTGGCTTGAGGCCCATCCAGGCCGCCGCTTCCTCGGTCAGGCCACCCGCACGCCCGCCCAACGGCGAGAGTTCCTTCTTCATCTTGGTCTCGACCACGTCGGCCAGGTCGGGATGCAGCGCGGCCAGGTATTCTTTGTCCGGGAACTTGCCGTCCTGGTAGATGGCCTTGTAACCAGCGGTGCAGGTGTTGCGCGTCTCCACGCCGCACAGTTGCCACACCACCCAGTCTGCCGCCTCGATCAGGCGGTCGGCGGCGTGATAGACTTCGGGTGCTTCGTTGAGAATCTGCAGCACCTTGCTGAAGAACCATTCCGACGAAATCTTGCCGCCGTAGCGGGCCAGCCAGGGCTGATTCATGCGCCGCGCCGTCTCGTTGATCTGATCGGCTTCGGGCTGTGCCGCGTGATGCTTCCACAGCTTGACCCAGGCGTGCGGGTTGCCGCGCCACTCCGGCAGGCGGCACAGCGGGGTGCCATCGGCCAGGGTGGGCAGCATGGTGCAGGCGGTGAAGTCTATGCCGATGCCGATCACGTCCGCCGGATCAACGCCGCTGGCCTTGAGCGCTGCCGGTACCGCGTTCTTGAAGACGCCGATATAGTCGTCCGGATTCTGCAGCGCCCACTCCGGCGGCAGGCGTTCGCCGGTGCTGGGCAGGCGCTCGTCAATCACGCCGTCGGGGTAGTTGTAGACGGCGCTGCCCAGCTCCGCCCCGTCGCGGACGCGCACCACCACCGCGCGCCCGGACTCCGTGCCAAAGTCCACGCCAATTGTGTATTTGTCGTCGGCCATAAGTGGTCTCACTCCTTAATCCTGTGTAGCGCTCGCCGCAAACGAGCCTGTCTCCCTTTGCAAACAGCGCGCCCTGGCTCAGAGCGCGGGCGCAACACCGCGCAGCGACTGACTGCACGGGTAGAGCTGACGATAGCGGTTGAACTTCTCCTCGTAGAACCGATGACGCGCGGCGTCGGGCGTGTAGACACGCTCCACCTGCACCAGCGCGTCCAGCGCCTCGCCGACGCTGGCAAATACGCCCGCGCCCAGCCCGGCCAGGATCGCCGCTCCCAGCGCCCCCGCTTCGGTGATGCGCGGGCGGGCCAGCGGTTTGCCCAGGATGTCCGCGGTGATCTGCAGCCAGGCGTCGGAACGCGCGCCGCCGCCCGTGGCGCGGTATTCGTCCAGGGTGATCCCCGCCGCGGCCAGGTGATCCAGCCCTTCGCGGAAATAGTAGGTGACGCCTTCCAGCAACCCTTTGAGGAATTCCCCGCGCGTCGTCGCCAGCGACAACCCGGCGATCACCCCGAAGGGATGCTCCTCGAAGCGCGGCGGGCCAGTGGGGGCGAACTGCGGCAGCACCAGCAGATCGGTAGGTTCGGCGGGCATCTCGGCCAGCAGGTGATCGTAAACATCCTCGCCGCGAGCGCGCGCCTGCGCGTGCTCCAGCGCCGCGAATGTGTCGCGGAACCACTTCAGCAGCGCGCCGCCGGTCAGGTTGTAGTAGAAGCTGACGTACAGCCCGCGCACAGCGTGATGCTCGACGGACAGGCCGGCGGCGATCATCTGCTCGGCGGGGGGCATGTGGTCGTAGGTGGGGGTCAGGCAGACATAAGTGCCCAGGCCGTAGGCTCCCATGCCGGGGCGCACGACGCCCGCGCCCAGGGCGGTGGCGCACTGATCGTGCGTGCCCACTACAATCGTCGCGCCCGCGGGCAGGCCTGTCGCCTGCGCCGCTTCCCGCGACACGCTTCCGATGGCTGTGCCCGCCGGGGCCAGAGCGGGCAATTTGTCGGTGGGCATTCCCACATACTCCAGCGTCTGCGCCGACCAGGTCTCCGCGCGCACGTCCAGGAATAGCGAGCGGTTCGCCAGGGCGTAGTCGGTGACCGGCTCGCCGCCGAGCAGAAAGCCCACCAGGTCGGCCCAGAAGAGGAATTTGTAAGCGCGTTCGAACAGGTCCGGGCGATTGTCGCGCAGCCAGATCAGCTTGGGGCCGCCGTAAACGCCGCTGGGGAAGTTGCCGCTGTGATTGAAGAAGGCGATCGGGTCGAGCGCGGCCAGGCGGGCCAGGGTCTCCGCGCCGCGCGTGTCGAAGCCCAGCAGGCAGTGGCCCAGAATCTGGCGATCCGCCGAGACAGGCGTCATGGCCTCGCCCATTGAGGTAACGCTCAGCGCCACGATGGGGTCGTGAGCAGTATGGGGGATGACTTCGCGGAGCGCCTCCTGGATCAGCCCCCAGACGGCGGCGCTATCCAGTTCGGCCCAGTCGGGCTGCGGGCGCAGCACATTGTACTCGCGGTGCGCGGTGGCGATCACCCGGCCATCGGTGGAAAGGACAAGCACTTTACAGCCAGTAGTCCCTACGTCAATGCCTAACAAACTCATAAAAATCTACCTTCCTGCGGGTCGTAGGGTGCAGCACATCTCCTGAGCTATTCGCGTGGTGGGCAGGTGCTCTGCCGAACCACCAGTTGGGGATAGAGCACGCGCTGATGAATGGGCGTGTTGCGGTTGTCAATGAGCGCCACCAGGTATTCGACGCTCTGTTCGCCCAGCGCCGCGAAATTCTGCCGGACGGTGGTCAGCGGCGGCTCGAAGAACGCCGCTTCCGGGATATCGTCGAAGCCGACGACCGACACGTCCTGCGGCACGTATAGCCCGTGTTCGCGCAGGGCGCGAATCGCCCCCAGCGCCATCTGATCGTTGCCCACCACCAGCGCGGTGAAGGACGCCCCCTGCGCCAGCAATTGGCGGGCAGCACGATACCCGCTCGCCGCCGTCCAGTCACCTTCCACGTGCGGGCCAGGTTCCAGGCCCGCCGCGTCCAGCGTCTCGATCCAGCTACGATGACGGGCCAGCGCTCCGTGCCAGTAGAGCGGGCCGGAGATTTCGCACAGGCGGCGGTGTCCCAGATCGAGCAGGTGTTGGGTCGCCAGGCGGCTGCCGTAGTGCTGATCAATGACCACCGAAGGCAGTTTGGCCCCCAGGTTGGTATCAATCTGTACGAAGGGGATATCGCCGCACAGCGCCATCACGTCCGCGGTGCGCAGGCCGACGACGGGCGTGATCAGCACCAGGCCGTCTACCACGCTGCCGCCCAGCGCGTCAATGGCCGCGCGGACTTCGGCAGGGGTGAGCGTCTGAATGGTGGAGAGCGTGACGCCGTAGCCGCGCGCCTTGGCCGTCTGCTCGACGTTGGTGACCATCTGCGCCGGGCCGTAGTGATCAATGCCGTAGGTGACGATCCCCAACATGCACGATCGTTGGGTGGCCAGGCTGCGCGCGGCGCGGTTGGGGCGGTAGCCCAGTTTGCGGATGGCGTCCTGCACGCGGCGGCGGGTATCGTCGGAGACGTAAGGATGATCGTTGACTACCCGTGACACCGTCTGCGACGACACGCCAGCCACGCGGGCAACGTCTTCCAGGGTGACACGTCGAGAATCGGGTTCGGCCATCAGCTTTCTACCGCCTGGCGTTGTCAATTGCTAGCGCTAACATCATAGCATGGGACAAAGGGGCAGGTCAAGCAGACGGCGCAACGGATACCAGCTTCGCTGAGAACACGTGATAAGGGACGATCGCGCGTCCATTCCGAATCTCCCCCCAGCCTACTTGACTCTACTACAAAGTGTGTTATATACTGAGAGTGTGTTTGCGCTAACAGATCGTGTCATCTCCTCGAAGGCAGTTGACCTGGCCTGGCGCTTCATTGTACCTGGAATGTGAGTTTCTTGCCGCCGGGCCGCCTGCGTGCAGGAGGACGCAAGCGTTCTGGAGCCAGTATAGACCTCTTTGACGTTCCGTGAGTGTGCTTCATCGCAGGGCATCGCTGCCGCGCTGGCTACAGAGTCACGCAGCGAGCCTGGTGTGCTGCAGTCGGGTTAGGACACAGGAAACAACCATACGGCAGTTGGGCAACCAGAGACAGGGGGGGAGCGGTCGGACCAGCGAGCAAGACTGACTCGCTCCACGAAACGGTCGGTTGTCCGGCAATCTCGCCGGAAACAAAAAGTACGTTTTAGTATTTGGGAGGTTCTACCATGAAACGTCTGTTCCTGTTCGTCCTGTCCCTCACACTGGCTCTTGCCCTGCTCGCTCCGCTGCAGGGCAAGGCGCTCGCCCAGGGGAGCATCACCAAGGCCCCCTATGGGACCACCGCCGATGGTGTCGCTGTGGATGAGTACACACTGACCAACGCCAATGGCGTAGAGGTCAAGATCATCACCTACGGCGGCATCATCACTTCGGTCAAAGTGCCGGACCGCTATGGCAACATGGCCAATGTCACGCTGGGGTTCACCAATCTGCAGGACTATGAGACCAGGAACACCAACTACTTCGGCGCGCTCATTGGCCGCTACGGCAACCGTATTGCCGCGGGCAAGTTCACCCTCGACGGTGTAGAGTACACCCTGGCTGTCAACAACGGCCCGAACCATCTGCACGGCGGCATCAAGGGGTTCGACAAGCAGGTGTGGAGCGCTCAGGAAGTCGAGGCCGAAGATGGCGTCGCGCTGCAACTGAGCTACCTCAGCGCCGATATGGAGGAAGGCTATCCTGGCAACCTGGATGTCAAGGTTGTCTATACGCTGACCAACAAGAACGAGCTGAGGATTGACTACACCGCCACCACCGACAAGCCCACCATCGTCAACCTGACCAATCACGCCTACTGGAACCTGAAGGGCGAAGGCACTGGCAGCATTGACGGCCACATCCTGTGGATCAATGCTGACCGCTACACGCCGACCGACGAACACCTGATCCCGACCGGCGAACTGGCCCCCGTGGAGGGCACGCCCTTCGACTTCCGCACGCCCAAGGTGATCGGCCCGATGACGCGCTCGACCTATCCGCAACTGATGGGCGGCGACGCGCGCGGGCTTGACCACAACTTCGTGCTCAACCGGCCCAGCCTGGACGACAAGTCCCTGATCATGGCCGCGGTGCTCTATGAGCCGACCCTGGGCCGCACGCTGGAAATCTGGACGACCGAGCCTGGTCTGCAGGTCTACTGCGGCAACTACTTCGGTCAGTGGAGCGACGAGGCGCAGCCGTGGATTGGCCCCAGCGGCACCTTCTACCGGCAGGGTGATGGTTGCGCGCTGGAGACGCAGCACTTCCCGGACTCGCCGAACAAGCCCGACTGGCCCAGCACCGTCCTGCGGCCTGGCGAGACCTATCAGACGACCACCATCTTCAAGTTCGACGTAGACTAGCGGGTAAGCGGGCAGGGGGCACCCCCTGGGGTGCCCCCACTCGCTGACGACGGGGAGAAGCGCCGCTGAATTGACAAGCCTGTCAAGCGATCATAAGCTAGGTGTGAGGGAACGGCGTGGCCTGCCGGCGCCCTTGCCGGGCCAGCAGGCTGCGTTCCACCCAGGAAGAACCCCTGGCAAGGGTCTTCCAGGAAGATTTGCCCGCATCTTATAACTACTAAGGAGGAAGTTAAGATGAGGAAAGTCGGAATTGTTCTTGCTCTTGCCCTGGTGCTGGCGCTGATGCTGCCGACGGCAGTATACGGCCAGGGTTCCAATGGGCCGAAGGAGAAGTGGTGCAGCGGGACGAAGATCGTCTTCTTCCCCGGCGGCCCGGCGGGCGGTGTCTTTGCGGTGAACGTCTACAACGGCGCGGTTCAGGCGGCTTCGGACCTGGGCGCGGATGTTGAATACGTCTGGTCGGACTGGGACCCGCAGAAGATGATTCAGCAGTTCTCCGAAGCGATGGCCATGAACCCCGATGGCATTGCCATCATGGGCCATCCGGGCGAGGACGCCTTCGAGCCGTTGGTGGACGAGGCCATTGCCAAGGGCATCATCGTCACCAGCCAGAACACCACCCTGCCTCGCATCGAGGAGAAGTACAAGGGCGTGGGCTTCGGCTATGTCGGCCAGGAACTGTATCAGACGGGCTATAACCTGGGCAAGGAAGCCGTCAAGCGCGCGGGCCTGAAGGAAGGCGACCGCGCCATGGTCTGGGGCCTGCTCTCGCAGCCCACGCGCGGCCTGCGCACCCAGGGCGTGATTGACGCCTTCAAGGAAGCGGGCCTGGAAGTGGACTACCTGGAGATTGACGCGGCGACCAACGCCGATCCGCCCGCGGGCATCCCCACCTTCGTCGCCTATGTCTCCTCGCATCCCGATGTCAAGATTGTCGTGACCGATCACGGTGGTCTGACGGCCACGCTGCAGTCCTACCTGGAAGCGGCGGGCAAGGGGCCGGATGACATTTATGGCGCGGGCTTCGACCTCTCGCCGGCGACCGTCCAGGCCATCCGCAGCGGCTACACCGACCTGGTCATTGACCAGCAGCAGTGGCTGCAGGGCTATCTGCCCATCCTGCAGATCTGCCTGACCAAGCACTTCGCCTTCTCTGGCCTGCACATTGACACGGGCGGTGGCTTCGCCAGCGCGGACAACATTGACGTTCTGGCCCCGCTGGTAGAAGCGGTCATTCGTTAACGTTGGGTTTTCGATGGTAGCTTCAGGGGCGAGGCGGTATACTCGCCCCTGAATGCACCTGGCATCTCCGAGGAGCAAGCGGCCTCGCCCGAAGTGTCCGCACCGCCCATAGCCCGCCCTCCTGATACCGGCTATGTGCGTGTTCCACACTCCTGCGTCGCTTGCTCCTCTGGCTTGAAAAGGGAACGATCCATGGGCTACATCCTCGAAATGCGCAATATCTCCAAATCGTTCGGCGAAGTGCAATCGCTGAGCAATGTGGACTTCCGCGTCGGCGAAAACGAAATCGTCGGGTTGCTGGGCGATAACGGCGCGGGCAAGTCCACCCTGATCAAGATCATCACCGGCTATCACCGGCCCGACACGGGTGAAATCTATTTCCGGGGTCAGAAGGTGGAAAACCTCACCGTGCCCAAGGCGCGCGCGCTGGGCGTGGAGACGGTCTACCAGGAACGGGCACTGGCCGACCTGCAGACCCTGTGGCGCAACATCTTCCTGGGCCGCGAGCTTTCCAACCGCCTGGGCGTGCTGCAGATCAAGAAGATGAAGGAAGAGACGTACCGCCTGATGGTGGAGAAAATGGGCTACACCTCCGCCGCGGTGAACCCCGATGCGGTGATCAAGACCTTCTCCGGTGGCGAAAAGCAGGGCGTGGCCATCACCCGTGCGCTCTATTTCCACGCCGACTTGATCATCCTCGACGAGCCGACGATGGGTCTGTCGTTGCAGGAAACGCGCAAACTGCTCGACTTCGTGCGCGACATCAAGGCGGCGGGCAAGTCGGCCATTTTCATTGATCACAACGTCTTTCATGTGTATTCTGTCGCCGATCGCGTGGTGGTGCTGGATCGCGGGCGCGTGGCCGGTGAATTCCAGACCAAGGACATCACGCTGGACGACCTGATGGAGAAGATGTACCGGGTGGCGCAGACAGGCAGCCTGGACTGAGTCGCTCATGGGGATCGCATGGCTTGTGCTAAGGCAACGGTAAGGAAAGGTGCTGCATGACTGCACACGTGAGGAATCAAAGCCAGGAAATTCCGCAGAGCCTGTGGGGGGCGCGTGTGGTGCCCTTCGCCCGCAAGAACGGCCTGCAATTGGGCATTATTGGCGTTCTGATCGGCCTGTGGATTCTTTTCATTGTGGGTGCGCCCGATACATTTCTAAAGTCCGACATTTACCGCGCCCTGATGACCTCGACGCCGTACTGGGGAGTGATCGCCCTGCCGCTGACCATGGTCATCATCGCCGGCGAGATTGACCTGTCGTTCATTTCGACCATGGCGGTGGGCATGGTCGTCTTCTGGCAGTTCTACGATTGGACAGGCAGCCTGGGGGTGGCCTTCGCCGCCTGTCTGACGTCGGGCTTTCTGGTCGGGCTGCTCAACGGCATCATTATCGTCGGGCTGGGCATTCCCTCGCTCATCGCCACCATCGGTACGCAGTTCTTCTGGCGCGGTGCGGTCGAGGTCATCCGCGGCGGACAGGGCGAATCGCTGGTGCTCACCAGGGGGACGGTGCTGCGCGACGTCCTGGTGGGCAAGATCGGGGGCTATGTGCCCGCGCAACTGGTCTGGATGGTGGTCATTGCCCTGGCGACCTGGTTCCTGCTCAACCGCCACAAATTCGGGGCACACACTTACCTGATCGGCGACAACGAGAACAGCGCCCGCCTGATGGGCGTCAACGTCAACCGGACGCGCATGTTGCTCTTTGCGCTGGTGGGGCTGGCCGCCGCCTTCGGCGGGGTGGTGCAGAGCCTGGACGTGTGGTACTTCTGGCCCAACCTGGGCGAAGGTTACCTGATGAACACCCTGGCTGCCGTATTTCTGGGGGGGACGTCAGTCTTCGGCGGCACAGGCACCATCCTGGGCACGTTCGTCGGCTGCTTCATCATCGGTGCCATTCAGCCGGGGATCATTGCCATCGGTCTCACCGGTTACTGGACCAAGCTGATCTACGGGCTGATCATCACTGTGTCGGTGGCCATGCACACGGTGCTGCGCAAGCGCATCAGCTAAGGCCAACGGCCCCTGCTCGCGCGGATGGCCGGTTCGCCGGCGGGGGCGCTGCCACCGCAGATAGAGTGAGCGATGACCACGACACAGTCAACCTGGTGGACGGTGGAACTGGAAGGCATGCCCGATTTCGAGGCGGCCATGAAACGGGTCTATGCGTGGTATGAGGGGGCGATCCTGGATCGTCCCCCCATTCGTTTCATAGCCCACAACGCTTTCGTCGAGCAGGCCAATCAGGCGTACCCGTCCGACAATCTCAGAGACCGCTGGTTCGACGCTGAGTTTCAGGTCGAAACCTTCCTCAAGTCTATCGAAGGCCAGCGTTTCTACGGCGAGACGTTTCCCGTCTTCTGGCCCAACCTGGGGCCGGAAGTCTACGCCGCCTTCTACGGCGCGACGCTCGAATACGGCGAGGTCACCTCGTGGTCGGTGCCCTTCGTGCGCACCTGGGACGACATGGCCCGCCTGAAGCTCGACATGAGCAACGAGTATTTCCGCACGCTGGAAGAAATGACGCGCCTGGCCATCGAGCGGCTGCGCGGCAAAGCCCTGGTCGGCTACACCGACCTGCATCCCGGCGTAGACTGCGCCGCCGCCTGGCGCGATCCGCAGCAACTGTGCATTGACCTGATCGAAAGCCCCGAACAGGCGCGGCAACTGATTCACATCGCCATCAACGACTTCGAGCGCATCTACGATCACTTCGACGCCATGCTCAAGGCCGCCGGTCAGCTTTCGGTGAGCTGGATGGGCATCCCGTCCTTCGGGCGGATGCACATCCCCAGTTGCGATTTCTCGGCGCTGATCTCGCCCCGCCTGTTCGAGGAATTCTGCCTGCCAGTGTTGCAGCGCGAAGTCAAGACGATGACGCACAACATCTTTCATGTGGACGGCAAGGGTGTCGCCCGGCACCTGGACATGATCCTCAGCGTGCCCGAAGTACATGCCATTCAGTGGGTGCAGGGTGTCGGCGACGATCAGCCGATCATGCAGTGGGTGCCGCTGATCAAGCGCATTCAGGCGCGCCGCCCCGTCATCGTTGACCTGAGCAAGCACGAGTTGGACGATTTCATGGCCGCCGTCGAGCCAGAAGGAATCTTCCTGTGGGTGGCCGCCGACAGCGAAGAAGAGCAGCAGCACCTGTTGCGCCGGGTGGCTCGTTGGGGCGGCAGGCGTGTATTTTGAGGGAGTGATCAGTTGACAGTTGGCAGTAATCGGTGATCAGTTTTCGGTGATCGGTTTCGGGGCTGCTCTTCGCCTCTGTATGCCTCTGTTTCGCAAAAACCAGCCAGAACCGTATTGCTGATCCTGCCAACCGATTCCTGATAACTGATCCCTGCCAACTGATCACTGATCACTGAAAACTCCTTACCGAAAGGATGAGCGATGAAACCCCGCGAGCGTGTTCTGGCCGCTCTCAATCACGAAGAACCAGATCGCTGCCCGATGCAGATCAGCTTCACGCCGGAATTTGCCGAACGCCTGCGCGCCGACCTGCAGGTGAAAGGGCAGCGCGTGCACAATCCGCACGGCGGCGGCAACACCTATGAGCTGGAGCGGGCGTTGGGCGAAGACATGCTGCTCACGTCGGTCGGCTGGGCGAACTCGTACTATCAGCAGGTCGGCCCCTATGTGGACGAGTGGGGAGTCGGCTGGGACGCGCAACCCTACGAGACGCCTTTCGGCGTGGGGCACTACACCGAGATCGTCTCACATCCCCTGGCCGACGACCGGGCTATCCTGTCCTATACCCCGCCCGATCCCAACCGCCCGGAGCTATACACGGAAGCGGCCCGCGTGGTGCGCGAGTTCAAGGACGAGTACTGGATCGTCGGCGTGACGGTGACGACCATCTTCGAGACAGCCTGGGCTTTGCGCGGCCTGCAGCAGATGCTGGTGGATTTCGTCGAGAATCCCGACCTGGCCGATGCCATCCTGGAGATTCCCTACCGCTATCACCTGACGGCGGCGAAGAAGCTGGTCGAACTCGGTGTGGATATGATCTGGATCGGCGACGACGTGGGCGCGCAGAATGGCATGTTGATCTCGCCGCGGCACTGGCGGCGCTACCTCAAGCCGCGCATGGCCACCTTCATCAGCGAACTGAAGGCGCTCAACCCCGCGATCAAAGTCGCCTATCACTCCGACGGCAACATCCTGCCCATCATCCCCGAACTGATCGAAGTGGGTGTGGACATCCTCAACCCCATTCAACCCGCGTGCATGGACCCCGCCGAGATCAAGCGGCAGTTCGGCGACCGGCTGTGCTTCTGGGGCAGCATTGACGAACAGCACACCCTGCCCTATGGCACGCCGGAAGACGTGCGTCAGGAAGTGTTGCTGCGGCTGCGCACCATTGGCAAGGGCGGCGGGCTGATCATCGGCCCCACGCATCACGTGCAGCTCGACACGCCCATGGAGAACTTCTGGGCGATGGTCAACACCATCCGCGAGACAGCCTACCGCGACCTGTGAGTAGAGCGCTGGCAGGGGGAAGAATACCTCTCTGCATTATTCGGTGCAGGGGTGTATCGCGAGACCCGCTACCTGAAGTCTGCCGGGGCGGACCGGGCCAGAGCAAGCGTTAAGGCTGACTGGGTGCGTGCAAAGGCTGTCAGTGACTTTGGTGCGCGGGATGAGGGGTGAAAAGATGCTCTAAAGCTTCCCCTCGCGGCGCAACTCAGCCGTGCAGGCCGGGCAATAGCCGGTGAAGCAGGCACAGGCGCTGGTCACGGTCACGCCTTTGCGCCGCACCAGTTCGCGGGCCATGTTGTCCAGCAGGTCGGTGGCGATGGGGACGCGCGTCCCGCAGCGCAGGCAGGTCAGGTAATGCTGCTCCGGGCCATCGGCCAGGCGGAACACCTCGCGGCGATGTTCCGGTTCCACGTAGCGCTGATCTACCAGTCCCAGTTCGGCGAACAGGTTGAGCGTGCGGTAGACCGTCGCCAGGCTGATGCTGCGATCCTGCGCGTGCGCCAGTTGATAGATTTCCTCGGCATCCAGGTAGTTCGCCTGCGCGGCCAGCACCTGCAACAGCAAAGAGCGCTGCGGCGTCACCTTGAAACCGTGTCGGTGCAGCGTGGCTTCGGCTTCGTCAATGATAGTGGTCATGGTCGTCGCTCATTTGGTCTCTGGTCAGATTATACGCACGCTGACGCCTGGACGCAGACCCGACTTGCTCGCGCCGTCCGGCAAGGCGCCTCATGTGCGGTATAATCCTCCGCCGGACTGTTTTGAGGGAGCGAACAGAGGGCATGAAACTTTCGTCGCGCGCCTACGAGCTATATCAGGTCTTCGGGCAGTCCGGTTGCCCGGTGTGCCGGCTGGTGGAGCAGAGCGTGCACGCTTTCATCGAAGGGCTGATGTACGAATACGTCAACGAGCCGGCGACGCACTTCGCCGTGCGCGACGCCCGCGGGTTCTGCACCACGCACGCCTGGCACGCTCTGGAGCAGATCAACGCCAGCGCTCTTGGCATTGCCCTGCTCTACGAAGGAGTCGTGCGTCACCTGCTGGAGGATATGGGAAAGGTAGAGCCGGACGGCGGGCGACGGCAGATCGCCCAGGCAGCGCAGGCGCTTGCCTCCAGGGGGCCGTGCCCCATCTGCACACACCGCGACAGCACCGAAACACACCTGCTGCGCAACCTGCTCGAACACCTGGCGCAAGACGACTTCGCTGCAGCATTTGGAGCGTCTGAAGGACTATGCCTGCCTCATTTGCGCCAGGCATTGCAGGTCAACGTGCCCATCAGGGCCAAGACGCACCTGCTGGCGCTGCAACAGACCATCTGGCGACGGCTGCAACGCGATCTGGCGGAGTTCGTCCGCAAGAGCGACTATCAGTTCGCCGACGAAGCGCTGGGCGAAGAAGCCGATAGCCCACGTCGCGCGATCCAGAGCCTGGCCGGGGCGAAGGGGTTGCGCTGAAGCGCGTCAGTCCAGGATCACGTACACCTCGTCCCCGACCCGTACCACATCGTCTACCTGGACGGCGACCTCTTCGCCGGGCAGCCCGTGATCGATCGGCTCGCGGTTGATCTGCATGGACAGCACCTGCTGCTCGAAGTTGGTGTGCGGCCCGTTGAACAGCACCCAGTCTTCCAGGTAGAGTTCGTCGTCGAGCAGGATCGCCGCCACGCCGAGCCGACTGAAGTAATGGGTCACCACGCCTACGTAGCGATATTCCACTGCGCTCCTCCTTGGGGCACGCTGCCAGGCGCGCCCCCCTCCTCATAGCCAGCGCACCAACCATGCCCGGCGTTCGTCCAGCCGCAGCCCTGCCCGCCGCGCGAGGGCGCGCGCCTCTTCGACTTCCTGGCGCGTCACCGGACGGTTGAGCGGAGCGATCTGTCGCTCGGCCACGCGCCACGCCGGGCGATATTGCCCCATGATGTTGACATACGTGTTGGGCGAGATTTCCTCGGCCAGGAAGCGCACAATCTCGGCGGTGCCAGCGATGCCTTCTGGCAGCACCAGATGTCGCACCAGCAACCCGCGTGTGGCAATCCCGCGCTCGTCCAGTTGCAGATCGCCCACTTGGCGGTGCATCTCGCGCACAGCCGCCCGATTGTGGCGCGGGTAGTCGCGGATTTTCGAGTACTTCTGGGCCAGGGTGGCATCGGCGTACTTCATATCGGGCATGTAGATATCAATGATGCCATCCAGCAGACGTAGTCCCTCCAGGGCGTCGTAGCCGCCCGTGTTGTACACCAGCGGGATGCTCAGCCCTTGCTGCGCGGCGAGATAGACGGCGGTGATGATCTGTGGGATGACGTGGGTGGGAGAGACAAAGTTGATGTTGTGGCAGCCCACTTCTTGCAGGCGCAGCATGACTTCGGCCAGGCGTTCGGCGCTGATCGGGCGGCCCTCGCCAAGCTGGCTGATCTCGTAGTTCTGGCAGAACTGACAGCGCATGTTGCACTGCGCGAAGAAGATCGTGCCGGAACCGTAGATACCGGTGAGCGGGTCTTCCTCGCCCATATGCGGGAAAGCGCTGCTGACGATGGCCTCGGCTCCGGTGCGGCAGAAGCCGATCTTCTGTGTGCGGTCTACATGACAGGCCCAGGGACACAGAGCGCAATCGCGCAACGCGGCTTGTGCGGTCTGCACGCGCTCCTCAAAGCCGCCGCTGCGCAGCAGGCGAAGGTAGGCAGGTTCAAACGGGGCCATCGGACACGCCCTCCCGTGCCTCGCTGGTCTCACCCCGCATTGTAGCACAGGTTTTCGTGGGCCGAGTCTATCCCCTCACCCCCCACAGGCGCGCGGTGCCGTCGTGTGAGGCGGTCGCCAGCAGCGAACCGTCTGCGCTGAAGGTCACGGCGGTCAGGCCGCCCTCGTGCTCGTGCAGGGCGCGCCAGGCCCGCGTGCTGCCGCCCGTCGCCAGGATCTCTGTCTTCCACAGACGCAGCCCGCCGTCCAGCGAAGCCGCCGCCAGCAAGGCTCCGTCCGGGCTGAAGGCCAGGCCGCGCACGCAGTTGGCGTTGTAGTCGGCGTAATACACCCGCGCCAGGGACTGCCCGGAAGCGCCGATCAGCAGCAGCCCCTCCTCGCTGAAGCCCACTGCCAGCAGCGCTCCATCCGGGCTGAGCGCCAGACAATGCGCGGGCGCGGGCAACGCTTCGTCCAGCAAGGGGCGTTCCTGCGCCCTCATCCACAGACAGACGCGCCCGCCGCCCTCGTGCAGGGTAGCAAAACTCCCGGCCACGCTGTAGCCGGCGAAGCCCGACACACCGGCCATCTCCGCAACCTGCCGCCGGGCGCGCACGTCCCAGGTGCGCAGGGCGCTCTCTTCTCCCCAGGAGATCAGCCGCTCGCCGCCCGGATGCCAGGCCAGGCCAATGACGCGCCCGGTATGGCCACGCAGCGCCGTCATGCAGAAGCGCCGCTTGACGTCCCACAGGCGCACTGTGCGGTCGTCGGAGGCAGAGGCGAGCAGCGTCCCGTCTGGGCTGAAGGCGACGGCGTTGACCGGCTTCTCGTGCCCGATCAGGGCGCGGATGCGGCGGCGCTGCCCCGTGTGCCACAGGCGCACCGTCTTGTCGTCGGAGCAGGTCGCCAGCAACGCCCCGTCCGGGCTGAAGGTCACGCCGCGCACCGTGTCGCGGTGTGCCGACAGCTCGCGCAGCGAAGCAATCTGCCGGGCGGTGACTGGCGTGATCGCGCCGGTGACCGGGGCGGCTGGAGCGGGCATCGCCGCGTCGAACAGGCGGGCGCGCAACTGTTCCAGCGCGGTTTCGTAGGGCTGTCGGTGAAAGTCCACATACTGGATGCGCCGAAGCTGAAAGTGCAGGCGCGGCACAGGTCGCCAGAGCAGGGGGATGATCGGCTTGCCTTCGTCGCGCACGTATTGCCATTCGTCCTCGACGTTCTTGGAGGTCAGCGCGTCCGGCGAGATCACCAGCACCAGCGCGTCGCAGGTATCCAGTCCCTGCTGAATGGCCGTGCTCCAGTTGACGCCGGGCGGGATGTCGTCCACGTCAATCCACACGTCCGCGCCCAGGCGATCCAGGTCGGTCGCCAGCCTCCGGGCGAAGACTTCGTCGGCGCGGCTGTAGCTGATGAAGACGCGCGTCATGGCAGCGCAACGCTCCCAGGGGACGGGCCAGCCCGCAGGTCTGGCGCGGTTGCTGGCGCTAATCGTGCCACAAAAGGCGGCGCAGGGCAAAAGAGTCGCAGGGCGAAGAACTGACGCAAGAGGGAGACTTTTCTCATGAACTCCTTGCAAACAGACCCTTTACAAGCTGCATCAAAAGGCTTATCATTTCGTCCGCTTTGCTGATTAGCTGCACCTTAACAGACGCATATCAGCCCGGCCATCCTTCCCTGGAAGGAGGCTGCCATGAACAATACTGTGATCTTCACTGATCATGCCCGTGAACGCTGTGCGCAGCGAAATCTGACCGAGGATGACGTTCTGCTTGCCGTCCGGTACGGCGAGCCATTGTTCATTGCCGGTAGTCTTGTTTTCTTCTTGGGAAAACGCCACATCATGCGTGCCGGACTCCCGCCATGCTATGAGCGGCTGGAGGGGTTGACTGTGCACGCCAGCAGGGAAGAGGACGGTAGGCTCTGTATCATCACCGTCTATCGCGATCGAAAGAACGGCTTCAAGAAGAATCGGCGCAAGAGCAAGCATGATCTGCGCCGCTCGAAGGCAGCCTAGGCCTTATCGCAGTCATCTTTTGAGTCGAGGCGTGAAGAAAGGCACGCCGTCGCCTTAATCCCGTCGCGTTGAGTTTCAGGATGGCCGGGCCGATATGGGCCTGTTAAGCTTCTGCGCATGCAATTTGACAACCGCCCATCCCTCCGCATACAATAACGCTCGGCCATCATTATTGTGGCAGTGCGACGCGCATCATTCCTGCAAGTCCCGTCTTTAGTATTCAGACGGGACTTTCATCTGCCTTCTGCCAGCACCTCGTACACCCGCGCTCCATCGCGATCGTATACCAGCCGTAAATAGGGCGCGTCGGGCACCGCCCCCGCCGCATACGACGCCGCCTCGTCCAGCGGACGCCGCCAGCGTACCATCTCGTCGAACGCTTCCGGCCTGCCGAAGACCTGCGGCACCAGCACGTAGCGCACCCCCGCCGACAGCAGCGCCAGTCGGTGCACCGGGTCGGTCGGGTCGCGCCAGAAGGCGCGCAGCGCGGCCTGCTCGGCGTCGGCGCGCTCTGTCCCGCGGAAGAACGGCTGCGGGCGGAAGTACACCGTATCGCGCTCGGCAATGATAGGTGCCCAGTCGCCTTCGTGCGGGCCGGGGTGATTGAGCACGCGGGCATCGGCAGGCGCATGCTCGCGCAACCACTCCATCGCCGACACGTCCGCTGCCGACGAGAACGCCCCGAAGAAGCGCAACCCCGCTTCCTTGCTGAGCGCCAACAGCGGCTCGAAGGCCACCACACTCACCAGCAATACCCCCGCCCCCAGCCCCACCGCCGGATAGGCCCAGCGCCGCGCCAGGCGGTCAACGCGCGCTGCACCCAGGCGGTCGGCCAGCCACAGCAACCCGCTCCCGCCCAGGATGGTATAGGGGATGATCGGCCCGTGCCAGGCCAGGCTGAAGGGGTAGTCGTACTTGAGTAGCGGCTCGATCAGCGCCGGAAAGGTGCGCTCCAGCAGGCCGAGCGTCGAGAACTCGACGATGGCCGCCAGCCAGACCAGCGCCAGCAGCCCCGCCGCCGACCGTTGTCGCAGCGCACCCCAGCCGCCCAGCGCGGCCAGGGCGACCACCACCCCTCCGTGCATGAAGATCAGCGTCCGCCAGTGACCGGCGTCCACGGTGAAGGGCGAGGCGATGTCCGCGCCGAGCAGATCGCGCAGGCTGACCAGCCAGGGCGCAACCAGCAGCAACGCCCCCAGCGGAATAGCTCCGGCTGCGCCCAGCCAGGCGCGGAGAGTCGGGCGAGGGCGCGCCGCCGCCAGGACGATCAGCCAGGGCGCGTAGCCCATGATCAGCGCGATGGTCGTGTCCGGCTGACTCAGCGGCACGCCCGCCAGGCAGATCGCCGCCAGCGCCGCGTTGAACCAGGTCGGCGCGGCCAGGTAGCGCAGGGTGTGCGTCAGGAAGGCCAGGGCACAGGCCAGTGCCAGCAGCGCCGTGTAGTGCGAATCCATGAAGGCGGTGATCAGCCCGGTGCCGCCCAGTGCTGCCAGCAGAAAGGCGCGCCCCAGCCGCCGGTCGCCCAGCTCGCAGCCCAGGTCATAGGCGGCCCAGACGAACAGCGCCGCCGTCGCCGCCGCGACGATCATCTGTAGCGTGTGAATCCCTGGCGCAAAGCGCGCGCTGAGATGCGCGATCAGGCCGGGCTGTGCCGGTGAATAGAGGTAGTCTATTTCCGGGTGCCAGGGGGCCAGCGTCGTATAGTCGCCGCCGTCGCGCAGCATCAGCGCCAGATAGCCGAAGCCCTGCGCGTCGGTATCCAGCGGCACGGGCAACACCAGCAGCACCGCCCCAAAGGCGGCGATAATCAGCCCCAGCGCGGCCAGGTCACGGGGGGATGGCGTCTGCCAGCCGTGCGCGGTCATCTGCGGGCGGCTCAGCGCCAGCCCCAGCGCTCCCAGGAACGCGGCGACCCAGGCCGCGTCGCCCAGGCGGGCCGACCAGCCGATCAGCGGGGCGACGAACCAGGTGAGATCGATCGCTGCGGCCAGGGCGGTCAGCGTACCCAGGCCCACGCGCAGGCCGCGCGTCGGCAGAGCGATGGCGACCAGCAAGCCCAGGCTGAGCCAGACGCCGATCAACAGGAGGTAAGCCAGGAAGTGCATAAGCCTATCCGGTTGTCAGAGGCGAGAGACCGGCACAGTATCGAGCGGGCGAATGACGCGGGCCGGGTTGCCCGCCGCCACCACACCGGGCGGGATGTCGTGTGTGACCACGCTGCCCGCGCCGATCACGCTGCGCGCGCCGATGGTCACCCCTTTCAGCACCAGGGAGTGCATCCCAATGAACACCCCATCCTCGATCACCACGGGTGCGGTTGTGCCGTCCAGGGGACGGGCCAGCCGCGCTTCCAGATCGAGCGGGTGAAAATCGGTGTCAGTGATGACGCAATTGGCCCCCACCCACACATGGTCGCCGATGGTGATCGACTCCTCGGCGCAGATTGTACCGCCAGTCATGCCGAAGCCACGCCCGATGATCAGCCGCGCGCCGGCTCGCCGGGTGGAGAGGATGACCGGATGATTGGGGCCGAGCGCGTTGCTGTGCGGGATCGAGCGCAGCGACAGGTCGTCGCCGATCAGGAGGGTACTGCGGCGGTGCTTCTGCAGAATGGGCACGCCATAGAAGCGCCAGCCCCGTCCCCAGGGGACACCGGCCAGGGCGAAGATCAGCCGCGTCATGGGCCAGCTCAGCAGGCGGCGCATCTCCAGCCGGACGCGCCAGGGCGTGTCGAGCGCCAGGCGCAGCGCGTCCCACGAGAGCAGCGACTCCGGCGGGGCGGGGTCGTGAGGGTGCGGCGGCGGCTCGCTCATAGATAGCCCCGGATGATCTCCACCAACTGCTGCGCCCGGTGCCGGAAGGTGTGCTCCTTCAAGAAGCGTTCGCGGGCGGCCTGCCCCATCTTACGCCGCGCTTCGTCGTGTGCCAGCAGCCAGGTGTAGCGCTCGATCGCTTCTTCGGCACTGTGCACGACGACCAGCTCTTTTTCCGGCTCGAACCAGGTCTCGATACCCTCGTAGGGATTGCAGACCATGCACGCGCCCAGCGCGGCCAGCTCGAAGGGGCGCGACGACGAGGAGGCGAAGACCGACGCATGGGCCTTGCGCGTGATGACCAGGTTGAGCTTGCTGCGGCAGGCGTATTCGCGCAGCTTGCTGAACGATAGATAGGGCAATTTCTCGGCGCGGCCCAGGTCGCCCAGGCGCAGCCCGCGCACGGCGAAACGCACCCCCGGCATCTGCAGACTCGGCTCGCGCACCATGGCGTCAATCCACTCGCCGCGGTATTCGCGCCCGTGCCCGTAGAAGAAGGCGTCAATGTCCTGCGGCACGTCTACCGGGCTGAACAGGTCTTCGTCCGCGCCATAGAACAGCGTGTGTACGGCGCGCGCACCCAGGTCGAGCAACCCCTGTCGCCCACCCTCGCTGTTGGAGATGAAGGCGGTGTATTCGGACAGGTCCGCACCGTGATAGAAGCGGAAGCCCGTGGCAAAGCCCATGAAGGTGGGCAGGCTGGCGGGCACGTCTCCGTCGTAGAACAACACTGGCTTGTTGTGCTTGCTGATGATATGCCGCGCCAGGCCGTTTAGATGATTGGCCGGGACGGTGATCATCAGCACGGCGTCCACGTCCGATTGCTGGCGGAGGATACGATCCACATGATGACGCCAGCGCGGGGCGATGACCGTCTGCGCCACACGCCGCACCAGCCGGTCGGAGAGGCTCTCGGCCTGCGGCTGCGTCCCTTCGACCTGTGTCTGCCGATCGCCGGTCAGGCGGCGCAGAGTGTCGCGGGCCAGCTTGAAGAGGTCACCCTCGCGCCTGGCAGGGTTGGGAGCGGCGCGCCACCAGGGGGACTCGATGGCTGGCCCCTGATAGGGGGTGGCGATCACGTCCACGCCCACTTCGTAGAGCGCCTTGAGCAGTTGCCACCAGGCGGGCGTGGCGCTGAATGGTTGAGTCAGGTCCAGAGAGGAGACTATGACCAGCAGTTTCATGGTGAGTGCTCCAGGGATAGCCCAACGCTACCACGCTTTGACATACACCCTGTCCAATAGCAACAGCCTGTCTTCGTCTGTGCCTTCGCCAGGCACACGGACGTTGTCCCACCACTGATACACGGTGAGCACCAGCCGGTAGGTACCCGTCACCAGACCATATGGCAGCCGCACCGTGCGTTCTTCGATATAGTACTGCCCCGGCTGCCAGCGACTGGTCTCCTTTGGATTGTCCCCGACTTGCGGAGGGCCGTCAAACTGCGCGATCAGATTGCCGCGCCTGTCCAGCACGTGCGTGCCCACGCTGTAGTCGAAGGGCGGCGGTTCGTCCACCGACCACCATAGCCGCAGGTGAATGGTCTCGCCCTCGCGACGCACCAGCGGCCCGGCGTCAATCCGGCCATCGCGCAGCACGTCGGCCCCGTGAAAGCGCAGACCGTTCTCAAACAGCCGTCCCCTCGGATCGGGAGGACCTTCGTACAGGCGGATGAGCAGTTCGGGTGGGCCGACGAAAATGCCCGGCAGGCGTCCCGCCTCGATGGCGGCCTTTAGCGCGGGGTCTTCGCGCCCGGCCCGGCTCACGTACCAGATGCGCCGGTAGCCGGACGGGTCCTGGGCGTAGGGCAGCCCCTGCGGAAAGTAGACGCGCTCGAAGTAATCCCAGGCTTCGAGGGGTACGTCCAGGTGCGGGTCGAGGATCAGCGCGTCACCGGCCACCAGATGCGCGCGCAGCCAGGTGAAATTGGCGATGAACGGCGGGGTAGGCACGTCGCCGTGATAGCGTTCGGCAGGCAGGGGCAGGAACATCACCCCACCGAGGACTGCCAGCGCCACCATCTGCGCCCTGGGTGGCAGATAGGCCAGCCCCCAACCCATCCATAACGCCAGCCCGACCATGATCCACCAGGCGTAGTTGAAGCGGAACAGGCCCAGCAGCGGGTTGGTCAGGTACATGAGCACAGCACCCCCCACCGGCCAGAGGAATAGAAAGAGCGCGACTGAGCGTGACTGGCGCCGATGGTTCACCACAGCCAGGGCGGTCGCCACGGCAAAACACGCCAGCCAGAAAGCGCGCGCGTTGCCGCCGTAGTCATCCAACAGCAGCTCTTTGATCTCGCTGAGAAAGGGGCGCTCATTGATAGTCAGGGTAGCCTCGGTGCGGGCCACGGCCAGGTTCGCCTTGGCGATCATCAGCGGGGCGACCAGCGCCAGCGCCGGCGCTGCTGGCAGCCAGCCCTGCCGCAGAGCGCGCGTCCGGTAAACGACGAGCAGATAAGCCGCCAGCACCAGCACCGCAACCGCGCTGGAGAACGACAGGTAGAGCAGCAGCGCCAGCGATAGGCTCAGCGCCGCAACGCGAGCAGGCTGCGGGCGGTCGAAATAGCGCAGCGCCAGCCACATGGTCAGCGGGAAGAGGGTATAGACGGCAATATAGCCGCGCACGCCCAGGCTGAGGAAGATCGCGTAACCGAGCGCCGCATAGACCCCCGCCGCGAGCAACCCCATCTGCGGGGAACGCATATGCCGCCCCAGGCGATAGGTGAATGCCACGCCGCACAGCCCCAGCAACACCGACGAATAACGCACCGCGACCGGATGGATGCCCGCCCCCTCTTTCCAGACCGCCAGAGCCAGATAGTACAGGGGCGGCCAGTCGTAGGGCACCCAGGCCAACACCTGGCGCGGCGTGCCCAGCGTCTGCCAGATAGACCACACTTCGTCTATGTCCATCTCCAGGCCGTTCAGGCGGAGGATACGGCTGGCCGCGACTATCAGCAACAGCACGGTGACGATCAGCAGGTGCCTGCGCGAGGTCGCCAAAACCTTTGTTTCAATCATTTCAGCGTTCCAGCCTGGCCTTAGCGTGTCCTGGCAGAAGTCCTGGCGCGACGGGCCAGCGCCCGCTCGAACACGGCGAGCATGGCTTCTGTCTGCCGCTGCAACGTGAAGTGCTGTTCGACGCGCGCACGCCCGGCAGCGGCCATACGCTGCCGCAGCGCCTCGTCAGTCAACAGGCGGATCAGGCGGTCGGCCAGGGCGTCAATATGGTATGGGTTGACCACGAAGCCCGTCTCGCCATCTACAACGACTTCGCGCGGACCGCCGAAACAGGTCACTACCGGCACCGCGCCAGCGGCCATACCCTCCAGCGCTGCCAGGCCGAACGTCTCGAAGCATACCGACGGCAGCGCGACCGCGTGCGCCAGACGGTAGGCAGCGGCCAGTTCGGCCCCTTCCAGCCAGCCGCCCGGCACGATCACGTCTGCCAGGTCGGGGTGTTCCCCCAGCAGGCGCTGCAAATAGGCGTCGGAGCGGGCCAGCACCAGCAGGGCGCCCTGCGGCACGGCCTGCCGCACCTGCCGCAGCGCTGCCAGCAACTGCTGATCGCCCTTGGCGCGGTTCAGCCGCCCGCCGAACAGGATCACCCGCCGCCCCTCCAGCCTGTAGCGCTGTCGCAGCACCGCGACGGCGGCGTCGGGCACGTCGAAGCGGGCGGGATCAATGCCGTTGTACACCACTTCGAACGGCGGCAGGCGGTTGGCTTCCAGGGCCTTTTTCAGTTCGCCGCTCACGGCGACGCGCGCGTCGGTATAGTAGCGCAGGGTGTGCCGGATGGACAGGTTGCGGGCAGGATTCCAGCGGAAGCGCATCTGCCGCAGGTTGTAGCCGAAGGGCAACCGGTAGTTGAAGCCGTCACATTGTTCGGGGCGGGTCGGGTCAATGAAGTAGGTCAGCTTGCCATAGGCGAAGGTCATGGCGTCGTGCGCGGTGAAGACAGTTGCCGCGCCAGCGTAACGGGCGATGACCAGGCTGTGATAGCTCAGATGCCCGTGAATGTTGTGTGCGTGCACCACATCGGGCCGCGCCTGACGCAGCAACCGATTGAGCGGCCAGACCGTCTGCGGATTGAACAGGCCGAACCAGGCCCGCAGCCGCTCGGCATAGCGCGAATGCAGCACATAGACGGTGAAACCGTCGCGCTTCTCTACCCGCGATGGCCCCGGCGACGAGGTGATGAAGGTGACGCGGTGACCGGCAGCGACATAACCCTGCCCCAGTTGCCAGGCGACTCTACCCGCACCGCCCGGCTCTTCGGGCGGGAGCAGATCGCTGAGGATGACAATGTGCAAGGGTGTCTTCATAGTGAACAGTTTTCAGTTGTCAGTGATCAGTTGCCCTCTCCGGTCTATACAGTAGCCTGAGAGCGGGTGCCGGGGCGTGAGGGGCTGTGTGTCCCCGGTTCACGCTCTAAGATACCACATGCCAGTAGCCCTGTCAGCCAAGCGCCCGTCGGTAGACGGTGACGACGCGCGCCGCTACCTGCGCCCAGTCCTGCGTCTCGGCATAGGCGCGGCCTGCTGTCCCCAGCCGCGCCCGCAGATCGGCATCGGTCAGCACGCGGATGATGGCGTCGGCCAGGGCGGGCACGTCGTTCTGCGGGACGAGCAGGCCCGTCTCGCCGTCGCGCACCGCCTCAGCGACACCGCTGCCCGTCGTGCCGATCACTGGCAGGCCACACGCGCTCGCCTCCAGAAAGACCAGCCCGAAACCCTCGAATTTCTCGCCCACCGTCAGCGAGGGCAGGGCGAAGACGTCGGCGTGCTGATACCAGCCGCGCAATTCCTCTTCGGGGACCTGCCCCAGCAGGTGCACACAGTCCGTCAGCCCCAGCGCGCGGACTTGTTCTTGCACCCTGGCCAGGTAGTCCGGTTCCAACTGAATGCCCGTCACCACCAGTTGGGCATCGGGCACGCGCTCGCGCACGCGGACCAGCGCCTCGACCAGCAGATGCGTGCCCTTGCGTGCCTTGACGCCGCCCGTCGCCAGGATGGTCGGGCCGCGTTTGGCGGGCGCAGGGGCAGGCTGCTGAAAACGCGCCACATGCACGCCATTGCGGATCACAGCGGGAGCGCTGCCGGGCAATGCTGCGCGCACCTGATCCGCCGTGAACTCGCTGACCGCGATCAGGTGCGCGCGCCGGTAAGCGCGGCGGTAGAGCGCCCCGATCAGCCGCCGCCGGGCCGTCTGCGGGACGTAGGTACCGTGTGCCGTCACCACCAGCGGGCGCTGACCCGCTGCTGCCGCTCCCAGGATGCTGTATGGCTCGGCGATCACGTGCAGCAGATCGCAATCAGCAGTGACCCTCCGGACGCGGGGAATCGCCAGGAGCGAACGGGCGACGAACAGACGCGGGCGCGGCACCAGACGCGGCAGCACCGGGCGCAGGTCGGTCAGGCCCTCCGCTTCGTCGCGTGTTGCGCCGGGCTGCGTCAGGGCGACTACTTCCACACCCTGTGTGGCCAGGGCCTGCGCCAGTTCCAGCGCGTAGCGTGCCCAGCCGTAGTGTCTGCTGACGGCAGGAGTCAGAAAGGCCGCGCGCAGTCGGTCGCTCATCGTTTGCGCGCTTTCACCCAATAGCTGGCCGGAAAATGCGGCACACTGTAGTCTATCGGATCGAGCCTCAGAATCTCGTAGTGATCTTTGAGGAGATAGCGGATGCCGTGTTCGGTGAAGCGCCAGTAATCGTGCGGCTCCAGATGCAACCCCTGACGGAAAGGCAGGCCCAGCAATAGAATCCCGCCCGGCTTGAGAATGCGCGTGATCTCGGCCAGGGCGCTCAGGAAGTCGTCTACGTGTTCCAGGACGTTTCCACACAGCACGGCATCATATGACCCGTCGGCAATCTCTGGCATGCGCCGGATGTCTACCTGCAACTGCGCTCCCCGTTCGGTAGAAAGATCGGCGGTGACATAAGACGCAGCAGCGACGAAGTAGTCACGATACCGTCTTCCCTGCTTATCGGAGTCGCTGCCCGCACCCAGAGAGATCACATCGCCGGTCACGTCGGCGGCGTGCTGTCGCAGCCAGGCGTTGGTCTCACGACGGTTGCGCGTGATGTGCAGCCCCAGCAACTCCAGGATTTTGATCTTCAGCCACACGGGTAGGAGGTGCTTGAAGCGCTCTTTGAGGCGAAAGAGGAACATGCGCATGAGAGACTGCTCCTTGAAGATATGCTATCTGCGATGGGGAAGCGGTGATCAGCGATCGGCGTCTTTCAGACCTCTGGAGTCTGCGGTCGGGAGCCTGCGCGACGCTCAACCAGCCCCTCCACAAACGTCCTGATCGCCGTCGCTCGCGCACTCCAAGTATAGCGTTGCGCCTCCTGTCGCGCCGCTGTCCCCAGGCGCTCGCGCAGGGCCGGATCGTCGCGCAGACGGCGGATGGCCGCGGCCCAGGCCCTCGCATCTGCCGGCGGGACGAACAGCGCCGTTTCGCCCTCGGCCAATACCTCGGCAAAAGCGGGTAGATGCGAGGCGACGACAGCCCGCCCCGCTGCCATGTATTCGAACAGTTTGAGCGGCGAGGTATGGTAGGCGAACTGCTCCGTCCAGGGGTGAGGCATAGCGCACACGTCACACGCGCTCAGGTAGAGCGGCACCGCCTCCGGCGGCACCTGTCCCGTTGCCAGAAAACGCGCTCCATCCAGCCCTGCCGCTGTCCAGCGAGCGCGCAGTTCTTCGACCATATCTTCCGGCCCGCCGACAATGGCCAGGTGCGCTCCCTCGACCTCGCGCAAGGCCTCCACCAGCACTCCTACGCCTTTGTCCACGCCGAGCATGGTCAGCCGCCCCGCCCAGCCGACGATGAAGGCATCCGTCGGCCAGCCTACCGCCGCCCGCGCCTCGGCACGGGAGGGCAAATTGGCGAAGCGGGCCGCGCGGAAACCATCGTGCGCCACCAGCACGCGCCGCGCGCCCAGCGTACGCATATAGTCAGCCAGGTGCCTGGTGATCGTCACCACGTGCGCCCGCCGCGCCAGCATTCCCTGCAACCAGCGTCCCAGCCGCGAATGGTGCACCTGATGCACTTCGTAGATCAGCGGGGTGCGCGGGCGCAGCAACGCCAGCGCCGCGCCGACGAACAGATCGCGCGTGTAGAGCAGGTCAACCTGTTGGAAGGGCAACCAGACCAGAACTGCCAGCAGGTAGGTGAACGTTTGCGTCAGGAAACCGATGGCGTGACGGGGGAACAGCGGCAACAGGTCGAGACAGGGCAGGCGGGTGAAAGCAAAGTTGCGCCGCACCCCGTAATGAACCCACAGCGAGCGGACGCCGCGCAGTTCGCGCGTGTTGAAGCGGCGCGGCGCGACCAGTGTCACCGCATACCCGGCGTCGGCCAGCGCCTCGCACATCTGCACGATCTGCAGGCCATGCGCCTTCTCCGTCGGCAGGCGGTTGTTGCTCAGGTAGATCAGTCGCGGCTCAGCCATGCCTCACCGCCTCGTCCATC
>AMZC01002050.1_pt1 | contig 29171 bp, 21 predicted proteins | sample 948551 | NCBI WGS metagenome assembly AMZC01 (sample SAMN01120625, study PRJNA171369) | bioreactor sludge metagenome | biome: sludge; isolation source: anaerobic thermophilic cellulolytic sludge from lab reactor | place: China: Hong Kong, Shek Wu Hui wastewater treatment plant | collected... | reverse complement strand
CCCAACGGGATGCGCCCTTCGGGGGTATCCAGCGCACTGCGGGCCGGATCGCTGACCGCCTGATACAGCCGATCCCACCAGAAAAGCCGCTCCGGATGATCCGGATAGGCCGTCGCGACGAACACGGTCACCGGTAGCCCCAGCCTCCGTAAGACGGGCCAGGCGTGCTCGGCGAAGTCCACATAGGCGTCGTCGAAGGTGATCAACACGGCGCGCGGCGGCAGAGGCTTTTCTTCGCGCAGAGCGGCCAGCACGTCTTGCACGGCCACCACCTGATGATGCCGCGCCAGATACTCCATCTGCGCGGTGAAGCCCGCCGGCGTGGCGCTCAACAACGAGGGACTGAGGTACGGACGTGCGCCCACCTCGTCCACCCGGTGATAGGTCAGCACGGCCAGCATATTGGCGCGCCAGCTATCCCAGCGTTCCAGCAGGCTCACCAGGCGGGCAAAGGGCGCGCCGCGCATGGCCAGCAGCGCCAGTCGCTTGATCATGACGTTTCCCCTTTGCGTTGACTGGCTCTGCTCCGCTTGCGGAGCAGGTTACGGGCGATCTTGGGCAGTTCGGCCAGCGCCGGTCGCGGATCATCCCCGGCAAAAGTATCGCTGCGGATGCGCGGGTCGAACAGGCCGGGCAGGGCGGTCAGCGCTTCGCTACGCCCTGGCGCGGCCAGGAAAGGATAGCGCCGTCGCCCGATCAGCACTGCCAGCAGCCAGACGACCTCCTTTTCCAGGTTACGCGCCTTCACGCCCACCCGATAGTCGGTGTCCGGCGCGGCAGGCAACGGGGACGGCGGGCCGTTCAGCAGCAGATCGGCCAGACGAGCGGGGAAATCCATCCCGCTGAATACCGCCAGCGGCAACGATCCCCAGATGCGCCCGTTGATCTCCATCAGGTGTGGGCCGCCTGGCCCCACCTTGAACTCGACCATGATCAGGCCCGTCCATTTCAGCGCCGCCACCAGCCGTCGCGAGTACTCGTAGAGCGTCGGGTCGAGCGCCACGCTCTGCCGCAGCGAGCTGGCCCCGCCGGTGATGGGCACTTCGTGCAAGCGCCTGTGCTGAAAGGCCGCCAGCGGATGCCCCTCATATGCCAGCAACTCGACGCCGTGCCCTTCGCCAGGGCAGTATTCCTGCAGCAAGACCGCGCAGCGCCCCTCGAAACGGCTCATTACGCGCACCAGGTCGGTAGGGCTGGTGGCGTAGGCGACTTCCAGCACGTCTACCCCGCTCGTTGCATCTACCAGACGCGACCGCTGCGGCTTGATCACCACCGGCCAACTGAACTCGGCGGCCAGGGCATGCGCTTCGGCCACCGTCTCGACCAGGTGTGAGCGCGGCACAGGCACGCCCAGTTCGCGGGCCAGGGCCAGGGTCTGCCACTTGTCGGCGACGGCGGTCAGTTGCGCGTCGTCGGGCATAGCCAGCCGGCACACGCCCGCGAATTGCTCGCGCGCTGCCGCCAGCGGCAGGAGCACGTCGTCGGTGACAGGGATGAGCAGGTCAACGTCGTAGGAGCGGGCCGCGTCCAGCAGGGTCGCGACCATCGCGGCGGGAGCGTGCCAGGGGGCCGGGTAGACCACCCGCTCCGCCGCATAGCGCGAGCGAAAGCCCAGGCAATCTTCCTGCCCGCCCGCAGCGATCACCCGCCAGCCGCGCCGCCCCAGCGAACGGATGATGGCGAGCGCGCTGCCCCGATCGGCGTCGGTGACCAGCACCGTCGGTCGTCCGTCGCTCATGACCGCCTCCTGGCCGTGTAGAAGTCCAGGATCAGGCGCTGCGCCTCGGCCAGCACGGCGTCTTCGGGCTGCGTCGCGTCAATCACGGCGAAGCGCGGCATATGCTGCCGCATTTCCAGGTAGGCGCGGCGGCGCTCCTCCAGCACTTCCGCCGACCCCTCTCCCTTGCGGGCCAGCAGCACGTCGGCGGGCGCGTCGAGATAGATCATCAGGTCAGGCCTGGGATAAAGATGCTCCAGCATCCAGCCGTGCAAGCGGCGGGCGAGCGGTCGCGCTTCGTCCGTCGGGGCGATGTCGTAGCTGTAGTAGTCCGGGAAGTAGTGCCGGTCGAACAGCACCACATAGCCGCGCCACTGGTAATACCAGGTCACGCCCTGGCGGAACCACTCCTCGGCGACGCGGTTGCCCAGCGCCAGCAGCGACTTGACCGTCCGCAGCATCCGCTTGAGCGGATGACGGGGCGCGGCGGCCCGCAGGCTGCGCGGGTCGCGGGGGCCGTGTGTGTCGGGCGGCGCGCCCAGCCGTCGCTGGATGGCGCGTAGCAGGCGCGTCGTGGGCAGCATCATGTTGCTGGAATCGGGGCTGACGCCCATGTAGACATAGCGTGTAGGCAGTTCCAGCGTCTCGCGCAGCCGCCGACAGATCGTCGTCTTGCCGGAACCGTCCGGTCCCACGATGGCCACCGAAAACATCCGCATGATCACCCTTCCCCCACCACTTTTTGCAGCACCTCATGCACCCGGCGGGCGCTGACCCGCCAGTCGAAATGGGCCGTCACGAAGCGGCGAGCCTCGGCATCAGGCGCGGGATCGGCGGCCCGCGCACGCAGTTCGGCGCAGATCGCCGCCGCGAACTCAGCGGGCGTGCTGGCGACGCGCAAGGGCGGCTGCGCCCCGTCTTCGGTACACAGCCCCTGCGCCGCCAGCGGCGAGGCGATCACCGGCAGTTCCATCGCCAGCGCTTCCAACAGCTTGTTCTGAATGCCCGCGCCAAAGCGCAACGGCGCGACGAACACGGTCGCTTCTTCCAGATAGGGGCGCACGTCGTCCACGAAGCCGGTCACCGTCACGCCGGGGCGCTGCCCTTCGGCCACCAGCGCCGGACGCGGGCTGTGTCCCACAATCAAGGCGCGGGCGTCGGGGATTTCGCGCTGCACCAGCGGCAGAATGTCGCGGATCAGGTGCAGCGCGGCGTCCACGTTGGGCGCGTAGTTCATCGCGCCGGTCAACACCAGCGTCCGCTGACCCAACCGGGGCGCGCGGCGTTGCCAGTAGGCCGTGTCCACGCCATTGGGCACCACGGTCATGGCCGGGTGCGGCCCGCCGACCACAGCGTCGCGGTCGCGCGCCGAGGCAAACAGGCCGTGCGCGGCCCGCGCCAGGATACGCCGCTCCAGACGCCGCACGCGGATCAGTTTGCCGTACAGGGCCAGCCGCTTGAAACCGCCGCTGACCGCGATCTGCCCGCGCAGCCGCTGCGACGCCGCGTCGGTGAAGTCGGCCACGACGGGCGGCGTGTGCAGGCCATCAATGGCGGTCAGCGTCTCCTTGCCGCTGAAGAGCACCGCGTCGAAACGCTCTTCGGCCAACAGTTGCCGGATGGCGGCCCGCATCGCCCGCTCCGGCGACTGCCCCAGCAATGTCGCCCGCCCCCAGGCCAGCGCCTTGCCCACCTGCGACCGCCCGCGCCCCGCTGAGCGGAAGGTCAACACGCGCTCGGTGTAGGGGCGCAGTGCCTCGACATGTTCGCCCCGAAAGGATGGCCCCACGACCGACAGCAGCGTGATCCGGTGCCATGCCGCCAGCTCGCGGATCAGGTGATAGTGGCGCAGGTAGCCGCTGGTCAGCGGGAAAGGAAAGCCGTTGGTCAGGTAGAGTACACGCATAGGAGGCCTTCCTGTCATGGCAGGCTCAGGTGCTGCGCGTTACGCAGCGCCTCGCCCCACAGCCGGTAATAGCGGTTGCCGCGCAGCCAGGCGGCCCGTTCGCCGTCAGCGCCCGTCGCCCCTGCGGCGCGGGTGACGCGCTCCCACAGCGACCAGGTGTAGCGCGCCCAGCACAACACGAACAGCGCCCGCATCTGCCCGGCGCTCAGGCCCAGTTGCCCGGCGTAACGGGTCAGGTAGGGCGCAGTCCATGCCTCTGCTCCAAAGTACGCCGCCCGAAAGGCGTTCACCTGCGCGGCTATCTCTTCCGCTCGCTGCCGGGCGAAAGCGACGTAGGCCAGGAAGAAAAACAGGTCATGCCCCGGCAGACCATCCAGGCGGGCTAGTTCCCAGTCCACCACGCCGAGCTGCCCACCCCGCCCGACGATCAGGTTGGGATGACTCAGGTCGCCGTGCTCCAGCACCAGCGGCAGACTGCTGCCGCGCAACGACTCTGCCCACGCCCGCGTCTCGGCCAGCAACGCTTCTTCCGCTGCCGTCAGGGGGAAGCTCGCCGCGAACGCCGCCAATGGCCCGCCGATCAGGCGCTCCCAGGCGGCACTGTCGAGCGTCCCCCGCGGCTGCGCGGCCATTTGCAGCAGCCAGGCCAGGCCCAGCTCGCAGCTACCCGCCGGATCGCGCCGCACCGCCGCCCGATCCAGCAGCGGACCGGTCAGCGCCGTCTCGATCAGCAACGGGAAGCCGCTCACTTCCTCGAAGGCGATGACCTGCGGGATCGCCTCCCCGCCCTCGTCCCCCAGCGCGCGCAGTATCTGCGCCTCGTGTGCCAGCGCTGCACCGTCTCCGGCCAGGCGGGGCACTTTGGCGACCAGCACCGGCTCGGCGCGGCCTGCGGGCAGGATCATGGCGATCACATGCCGCGACGCCTGAAAGCGCGGCGTCAGCAGCACGGCGGTCAACTGCTGCGGCACGCCCCCTTGTTCCAGCGCCAGGCGCTCGCGGTGATCGCGCAAGAAAGTGAGCACCGTATTCATCGATCGCCTCGCTGCGCCACCACACTGATCGACCGGGCCAGCCAGCGCAACGCGCCGCTGCGGGTCAGCCATGCCAGGACGTGCCCCTTTGCGCCGCTCTGCCCTTTCAGCAGGGCATACGCCAGCGCGCCCGCGTCGTCCAGCGGCAGAATGCGCGTGCAGCGGGTGAAGTCCGGCCAGTGCCAGTGCAGTTGCACCGACCCGAATCCCGCCCCCGACAGGTACCCCGCCAGCCGATGGGCGGCGCGCGCGCCGTTCACTTCGGCATAGAGCCAGCCACCGGGACGCAACAGCGTTGCCGCGAGCGTCACGTCGCGCGGGGACGGGTTGACCATCACCGCCGTAGCGAAGGACGCCCCTGCCGCGCCGGATGCTTCGCCGGTCAGCGCAGTGACGTCCAGGTCAGCGGCCCGCAGCGCCATCAGCAAATCGCTCTCCCCTTTGCCCAGGTAAAGCACGCTTCCCAGCGCCGGATCGGGCAGCAGGAAGCGCCAGTCCAACCGCCGGATGGCATGCAGGGTTTCGGCGCGGGTCGCTGAGCTTCGGTCGGGAGCCAGACGGGGAGCGATCATGCGCGCCCTCCCAGGCCGCCGTCTTCCAGCAACGGACGCATCGCCGCGAACAGCGCGGCCAGGTCTACGGGGTAGGGATGGGCAACCGTGTAAGCCGGTCTGCCCGCCAGCGTCTCGTCGAGCAGCGCCGTCAGCCGCCCTTCCAGGGACTCGATCAGCTCGTTGCGCCTGTCCGGAAAGGCAAAACGGTACATGCGGTACCACTCCAGGAACGGCAACCACTCGTAGAGCAGCGAATGCAGCATCCGCCGCGCGATTTCTCCGGCGTCCGCTGGCGCTACCTCAATGGTGCGCGCGTCGTGCGTCACCATCCAGAAGAGTCGGTCGAAGCGCCCGGCCAGCGCGCAGCGCTCTTCGGGAAAGATCATCCGCGGGTCCAGGTCGGCGTAGCGCTGCCGTTCCAGGAAACGCGCCAGTCGCCCTGGCACCAGGGCGGGCATGCGCCGCCGCAGTGTTGCTACCCCGCGCAACGCCGCCAACCGCAGCCGGTCGCCGCGGCTCAGCCGTCCGCGCAGTTCCGGAAGTTGCCGCACGTACCAGTCCCACAGGCGGATCGGTTCCGGAATGCCCAGGGCGCGACTGTCGTCGGCGGGCAGATAGACCCATTCGTCGCCCACATACTGCGCCCCGCCCGCCATGAAGGCCAGCAGCGCTTCGGTCTTGCCGCCCTTCGACCAACCCGTCGCCACCGCGCCCACGCCGTTATAAGTGAAGGCGGCGGCATGCAGCGGCAACACCCCTTTGGCGACCATGGTCAGGTTGATCAGCGGGATCAACAGGGGGACGGCGGGCAGCCCGCTCTCGCAGACGATCGCGCAGGGGCCTTGCCCGGCCTGATCCAGGGCCAGGCTCACGCGGGCCTGCGCCTTGTGCTTGCTGCGCAATACGAAGAACTCGTCGGCGGAAAACGCCGCTTCGCCCATGCCCAGCGTACGCAGCGTGCCCGCGACGGGCATTCGCTCGACGAAGCGAATCACGATGTCGGGCGGGCCGTTCAGCGAGCGCTGAATCGGGCCGAGTTGCCGGGCTACCGCGCGCACGTCGCCCGACCGCGCGTCGAGCAGGCGAATGCCGACCAGATCGTGCAGGTTGAAGTCCACTGTGCCTGTGGGCTGTGCCATCCCATCCCCGTTTCCACGAAATCCAGTGCAGAACCCCTGCTGCCACCACGCAGCAGGTAAAAAAGTTGTAAAGATTTCTTGTAGAGCCTGGCTGTCTCTTGACGGGACCGTGCAGGTTATATTATTATCCTAGCAGATTTATTTCAAATTGCCAGCGTCTACAAAAATCCTGGTGCGGCGAACGCGGTGATGCCCTGAGGGTGGTGGGCCAGCGGTCTCGCCTCGCACAATACAATCCGTCCGGAGCATCGTCATCGTCAAACATCCGAAACATCACAGGAAGAACATCGCAGTTTCCCCGTAGCATTGACTTTTCCGTGATGTATTTTCGATCATAGGTTAAGAATTTCCCAAATTTTTGTAAATTTTTCCAGAAAAACTTTTATAACACTGTGTTCCGTGTTAGAATCGCGTCATCCTTCTATATGCATTGTCCTTACCAATTGCTGAAAGTTCGCACGAAATGTGCGCGCTCACGCGGACCGCTGACCCGCCAGAGCCGACGCCGTTCGGACAGTCAGCCGCCGTAGTAGGGGTGCCCGGCGGTGCGGCCTGGGGAGCTTCAGGTACTGCCAGGTTTGGGGTGTTTTCGTCTCGTTGCGCAGGCAGTCTTAGTCGGTTCGGGGATGGGGTGTATGTTTCAACTGCGTATTCTTATCGTCGCAGCCGCATTGTGGTTGATCTTCCTCTTCGGTCTGGCCCGTCCAGACCTCATCGGGGCGGATCTCTCGCCAGCCGTTTACGTCCTGGCCCTGCTGATCGTCGTGGTGATGTTCTTCCTGCCCGATCTGGGAGCGCAGCACTGGGCCATCGTCACTGTTCCAGGGGTACTGCTCTACGTGGGGCTGGGGGCGCTCGGCCAGCTTGGGCATCCCCTGCTCACCTGGCCAGAGACGCCCATCGAGCTGATCGTGCTGTTCATCACGCAATTTCTCACCCGCACCATCTCCCTGGTGGTCGCCAAGCTGGAGCAGGTGCTGGAGAACGTGGTGATTGATGCCGACCGCACGCGCATCCTGTCGGCTATCGAGGGCGAAGAGACGATCAACAGCGAGCTGTTCCGCGCCCGCCGCTTCAACCGTCCGGTGGCGCTGATGGTGCTCTGCCTGGATAGCCTGCCGCAGTTGCGCAGCGCCGTCAGCGACCGTTTCGACTTCCATTCCTCTTTGCAGCGCAGCTATCTGCGCGCCCGCATCGGGCAACTGGTCGAGTCGGTCGTCTACCGCACCGACCCGCTGGCCTGGCACGGCGACAACCTGGTGCTGTGCCTGCCGGAGACCAACCGCAACGAGGCAGAGAAGCTGGCCGCGCAGATTCACGATCTGGTGAGCATGACCCTCAACCTGCGCCTGCCGATCGGGATCGCCTCTTTCCCCGCCGACGGCTTGATCTATAGCGATCTGGTGGCGGCAGCAACCCGTAACCTGTGCCAGCAAGGCGAAGTGCGCACCCTGCTACCCGCGCCCGCGCGCATCGCCGCCAGGGACGATAACAATGCGACGCGGGAACTGGCCGCCGAACTGAGTCCGTACAGCCTCAATGGCAGTGGAGCGCTGGCCCTGCGGCAACCGTCGCTCGCGCGCCTGCTCGACGCGCTGAAGCTGGACCTCTTCGCCACCTGGGACGAACTGGTGCAGCCGTTCATGGCGCAGGCACATTCCACCCTGCGGGCCGAGACGCCCTACTACGATCCCACCTTCTGGGTCAACCGCCTGCCCTACCAGAGCGCGCAGACCCGCCGGGTCTATCGGCGCATCAAGCGGACTATGGACCTGGCCGCCGTCCTGCTGACCCTGCCCCTGACCCTGCCCCTGGGCCTGGTGCTGGCGGGGTTGATCTGGCTGGAAGACCGCGCCTCGCCGATTTACGTGCAGCAGCGCGTAGGGCTGGGCGGGCGCAAGTTCAAGATGTACAAGTTCCGCTCGATGATCCCCAACGCCGATCAACGCATGGCCGAGCTGGGCGTGCGCGTCAACGAGCGCGGCGAGACCGTGGACGAGCAGGGCAACAAGCTTGAAAACGACCCGCGCATCACCCGCCTGGGCAAAATCCTGCGCAAGACCAGCCTGGATGAACTGCCGCAGTTGTGGAATGTGCTGGTGGGCGACATGAGCCTGGTAGGGCCACGCCCGACCTCCTTCGGCGTGGATAAGTACTCGCTGCTGCAGACGCAGCGCCTGAGCGTCAAGCCCGGCATCACCGGCCTGTGGCAAATCTACGACCGGGGCGACACCGACTTCGACAAACGCCTGATCTGGGACATCAAGTACATCGAGAAGATGAGCCTGACGCTGGACCTGATCATCCTGCTGCGCACCGTGCTGAAGTTCAGGCAGGGCGCGCGCTAGCCGCTATGAGTCACTGGACGGCTTCTCCGGCCCCTCCATCGCACCCGCCGTACCAGTCCCTTCCCCCCAGTCACGGGAGCGCGCCTTGCTCCCGTGACGTTGTAGATTGTACGCGATGGAGTGCAGCCGTGCTGCTACCGAGAACAAAGAGGGACTACCGTCTATGATGCACCACTACCTCCCGATGATCCGCCGCTGGCTATGGTTGCTGGCACTGACCACAGTCGTGGCGGGCCTGGTCAGCTATACGCTCAGCAGCCGTCAGCCGCTGCACTACACGGCCCGGACCAAGTTGCTGGTCGGCCCGGCGGTGCAAAGCCTGAACCCCGACCTGAACGATCTGCGCGCCGCCGCCCAGCTCATGGAAGTCTACGCCGTCCTGCCGACCATGCGCCCCTTCCAGGAGCAGCTCATCGCTGACCAGGGCTGGGACTTCAGCCCTGGCGAGCTGGAGAGCAAGATCACCATCACCACCGACACCACCACGCAGATTCTCACGATCAGCGTGCTGGACGACGACCGCGAACGCGCGGCGGAGATCGCCAACGCGGTAGCCGATCAACTGGTGGCCCAAAGCCCCACGGCGGCCCAAAGCGACGCGCTGCGGCAGCAGTTGCAGGAGCAGATCGCGCGCGTCGAGAGCGCCATCCGCACCAGCGAAGAGACGCTGCGTCAGCTCGAAGGCGAGATGGCCCTTGCCGACACCGAACAGCAACGCACCAGCATCGCCAACCGCATCGCGCAGGAGCGCTCCTACAAGTCCGAGGCGGAACGGCTGCTGGTGTCGCTGTACACCACCCTGCAGAAAGCGCCCAACAACCTGATCGCCGTGCTGGAACCGGCTACGCGCGGCAGGCCGGTTGACCGGCAGATTTCGCTCAAGACGATCCTGGGTGCGCTCTCCGGACTGGTGGGCGGCATCGCGCTGATGATGGCCGCCGAACGCGCCAACGACACCATCCGCACGCCAGAGGACCTGCACACGGCCAGCGAGGCCCCCTACCTGGGCAACCTGCTCACGCACGTCGTACCTCACCGTTACGGGCCGATCGTGCTGGCGCGCGCCGATACGTCGGTCGCCGAGGGCTACCGTCAACTGGGGATGAAACTGCGCCTGGCCGGACACAGCCGCCCTCTCAACCGGGTGTTGGTGGGCGATGTGCGCGGCGACGGCAGCAGCGGGGAAGTGGCCGCCAACCTGGCGGTGGTGCTGGCCCAACTGGGCGACAACGTGATCCTGGTGGACGCCGATCCCTATCGCCGCGTGGTCTCGCAGATGTTCGAACTCACCGATCGCGCTGGCCTGACCGAATGGTATGGCAGCGACGACGAACTGAGCGAAATGCTGGTGCCGACGGCTGTCGAAGGGCTGGCCGTGCTGCCCGCCGGTATGCAGCCCGTTGACCTGTTCGCGCTGATGGCCTCGCCGCGCTTCGCGGCAGCCCTGGCTCACCTGGACGAGGTAGTGGATATCGTGGTGCTGGCCGCGCCCGCCCTGGCGACCGTAGCTGCCAGCGCGGTGCTGGCCGCGCGCGCCGACGGCACCCTGATCGCCGTGCGGGCCGGGCGCGACCGTCGTCATGAGGTGCGCGAAGTGCTCACCAACCTGCACGCGGTCGGTGCGCCGGTCGCTGGCACCGTGCTCGTCACGCCAGCGCAGGGTCTGCGCCGACGGCTGGGCTGGCAGCGACGCAGCACCCCGGTCGCAGCGCGCCAGCAGATGAGCCGCACGCAGCGCCGCGTGACCAGCAAGACGGTGGAGTCGTGACCTCTATGCCGACGTTACTGGCGCGCACCTTCGCCGCCCTGGAACGGGCAGGGATCGCCTACTGCGTTCTGCGCGACGCCGACCGGCTGGATCGGCTCGCTGCGGAAGGCGGCGAACTCGACCTGCTGGTGCCGGGCGAGCAGATGGCCGTGCTGCGCCAGATTCTGCGCGAGCAGGGGTTCGTGCCCCTGCCCGCCTGGGGCCATGCGCCCCATCACTTCTTCCTGACCTTCGACGCGGAAGCGGGCGTCTGGCTGAAGGTAGACGCTGTCACGCGGCTGGTCTACGGCGGGCGACTGCACACCGACCTGGGTGAGGTCTGTCTCAGCCGCCGTCGCCGCGCCGGAGAAGTCTTCGTACCCGCGCCGGAAGAAGAACTGATCGGCCTGCTGCTGCACGCTGTTCTGGACAAGGGGCACTTCGCGCCGCACCGCCAGGAGCGCCTGCTCGCCCTGTGCCGCGAAGTGAACGAACCGGCCCACCTGACAACCCTGTTGCAGCGCTACTGGTCTCCGGAGATGGACTGGCCGACGCTCTCCGCCCTGCTGGAACGCGCGGACTGGGATGCCTTGCTGGCGCAGCGCTCCGCTGTGACAGCGCATCTGGCCCGCCGCGCGCCCCTGGCCGCCCGCTGGAGCGGCCCGCGCCGTCGGTTGGAGCGCGGGATCGGGCGGTTGCTGGGACTGTTGCGCGCTCCAGCGCTGCCCGCCGTAGCCCTGCTGGGGCCGGATGGCGCCGGCAAGTCCTCGCTGACGGGAAAGCTGCGCGAGCAGTTCGCCCTGCCGGTGACGCCGGTCTACATGGGGCTGTATCAGAAGGGCGCGGCGCGCTCCGGCGCACTGGATCGCCTGCCTGGGCTGCGCTTCGCCCGCCTGCTGCTGACGCAGTGGCGGCGTTACATGCGGGCGCGGATGGCGCAGGCGCGCGGACACCTGGTGTTGTTCGACCGCTACCCCTACGATGCGCTGCTCAGGGCGGGGCGGGCACGTAACCCCATCAAACGGGTCAGACGCTGGCTGCTGGCGCACGCCTGCCCGCCGCCCGACCTGGTGCTGGTGCTGGATGCGCCCGCGCCGACGCTCTACGCCCGCAAAGGCGAACACTCGCCAGAGGCCCTGGAAGAGCAGCGTCAGGCGTACCGCGCTTTGGCCGGACGCCTGCCACACGCCCGCCTGATTGACACCAGCGGCGATCCGGCGCAGTCGGCCCGCGCAGCCAGCGCTGCCCTGTGGGAAACATTGCAGGCCCGGAATGGCCTGGCGAGGAGGAATGCGTGATGACCGTGCTCTCCGCCGATCGCCCGCAGGTCGAGGCCGCCCCGCCCGCGCCGCGCGCACCCAGGGTAGCCTACATGATGTCGCGCTTCCCCAAGCTCACCGAGACCTTCATCCTGTACGAGATGCTGGCCGTGCAGGCGCAGGGCGTGACCGTGGAGCTATTCCCTTTGCAGCGCGAACGCACGACGGTCATGCATCCAGAGGCCGCGCCCCTGGTCGCGCGGGCGCACTATCAACCGCTGCTATCGGGGGCGATTTTGCGGGCGCAGTGGCACTATCTGCGCCGCAAGCCGCGCGCCTACCTGGGCGCCCTGCGCGATCTGCTGCGTGCCAACTGGGGCAGTGCGCGCTATTTCGTGGGCGCTCTGGCCTTCTTCCCGAAGGCAGTGCGCTTCGCGCAGTTGATGGAGGCGGCGGGGATCGATCACCTGCACGCGCACTTCGCCAGCCATCCGGCGGCAATGGCCTTCGTCATCCATCGCCTGACCGGCATCCCCTATAGCTTCACCGCGCATGGCTCCGACCTGCATCGCGACAAACATATGCTGTGCCAGAAAGTGGCCGAAGCCGCCTTCGTGGTGACCATCGCCCGCTTCAACCAGGAGATCTTCGTCGCCGAGTGCGGCGCGAGCGCCCGCGACAAAGTGCGGGTGATTCACTGCGGGGTGGACACCGAAGCCTTTCAGCCGCGACGGGCACAGCCTGATCTCGCTGGCCCGCTCCAGATTCTGTGCATCGGCACGCTGCACGAGGTGAAAGGGCAGACGCATCTGATCGAAGCCTGTCGCCTGCTGCGCGAGCGGGGCGTCGAGTTCGTCTGCCGCTTTGTGGGCGACGGGCCGGACGAGCCAATGCTGCGTGCTCAGGTGGCGCAGGCAGGGCTGGCGGATGCCGTGCACTTCGAGGGGCGCAAGACGCGCCAGGAAGTGATCGCCCTGCTGAACGCGGCAGATGTGGTGGTGGCACCGAGCGTCCCCTCGCGCGACAAACGCCGTGAAGGGATTCCTGTGGTGCTGATGGAAGCCATGGGCGCGGGCGTGCCGGTGATCGCCAGCGATCTGTCCGGCATTCCCGAACTAGTCGAGCACGAGGTGAGCGGCCTGCTCGTCCCGCCGGGCGATGCCGCGGCGATTGCCTCTGCCCTGGAACGGCTGGCCGCCGATCCAGCCTTGCGGGCGCGCCTGGGGCAGGGCGGGCGCGACAAAGTGTTGCGCGAATTCGACCTGGCGACCAATGCCGCCCGCCTGGTGGAGCTATTCAGTGGGAGTGTACAGCCATGAGCGTGTATGTTTTCTGGGGCGCGCTGGCGCTGATCGCCTATACCTACCTGATCTTCCCTATTCTGCTGGCGCTGCGGGGCATGGTGTGGCGACGCCCCGTGCAGGCCGCCGACATCGAGCCGACGGTGAGCATGATCATCGCCGCCTACAACGAGGCCGACACCATCGCCGCCAAGATCGAAAACCTGCTGGCGCTGGACTATCCCCCGGACCGTCTGGAAGTGGTGATCGCCTCCGACGGTTCGGACGACGACACGGTCGCCGTCGCCTCACGGTACGCGAGCGAGCGGATTCGCGTGCTCGATCTGCCGCGGCTGGGCAAGGCGGGCGCGCTCAACGAGGCAGTGCGCGCCTCCCGCGGGGAGATTCTGGTCTTCTCCGACGCCAACAGCATGTACGCGCCGGACGCCATCCGCGCCCTGGTACGCCCCTTCGCCGACCCCACAGTAGGCGGCGTGGCGGGCAATCAGCGCTATCTTTCGGGCAAAGATGCCGGTCAGACGGGCGCGGGCGAGCGCAGCTACTGGAGCTTCGACCGGCTGCTAAAGCGCACGCAGAGCCGCGCGGGTAACACCATCTCGGCCACCGGCGCGATCTACGCCATCCGCCGGACGCTCTTTCAGCCCGTCCCCGAAGGCGTGACCGACGATTTCGTCACCTCGACGCGGGTGATCGCGCAGGGCTACCGGCTGGTCTTCGCGCCGGACGCTGTCGCCTATGAGCCGGTAGCGCACTCCAGCGACATCGAGTTTGGGCGCAAGGTGCGGGTGATCACGCGCGGGCTGCGCGGCGTGCTGGTGATGCGCGAACTGCTCAACCCGCTGCGTCATGGCTTCTACGCCGTACAACTGCTCACGCACAAGGTGCTGCGCCGCCTGATGTTCGCCCCGCTGCTGGCGCTGCTGGCGGCCAATTTCTTCCTGTGGGACGAGGGGCTGTTCTACCGGCTGACATTGCTGGCGCAGCTAGGCTTTTACGGCAGTGCGTTGCTGGGCTGGGCCTGGCAGGGCACGCGCTGGGGACGGCTGAAGGTGTTCGCCATCCCGTTCTATTTCTGCGTCGTCTATGCGGCGGCGCTGCTGGCAACCTGGAACGTGCTACGCGGTCAGCGCATCACCCGCTGGACCCCGCAGCGGCAGAAGGGCTTTCAGTCTTGAGCTGTCGGCGATCGGTGGCGCGGCTGAAGACCGCTCGCTGATTTCTACGACCATGCATCGCTCACCAGCAACCGACAACCGAACATCGTTCGCTGTCAACTGTTCACTGCCAACCGTTCACCGATAACTGTTCACTGATAACTGATAACTGCCAACTGACGACTGACGACTGACAACCAACCATGATCACCTCACCTGGTCTCGCCGAAAAGTCCGAGCGGCTCAACACCCTGCCGCTGATCACTGTGGCCGCGCTCAGCAGCGTCGTGCTGGCATTTCTGCTGGCAGCGGTCAACCCCTGGCTGGCGTTGGCCGGGCTGGTGGCCTTGCTGATCGCCCTGGCCATCGTCACCAATCCCGAACAGGCGGCGCTGGTGGTGTTTTTCATCCTCTACGCCAACCTCTCGGTGCTGATCATCCGGCGAGGCGTGCCCTCACAGATCGCAGGGAGCTTCTTCCTGTTGTTGGGCGTACCCTTGTTTCACCGGTTGGTTGTGCGGCGCGAGCGACTGATCGTCACGCCGGTTGTGCTGCTGATGGTGGCCTATCTGGCCGTGCTGTTGCTCTCCGCCGCCGTATCGGATCGCCCCCAACTGACCTTCAGCCGCATCAAAGACTACCTCCTGGAAGGGCTGGTGCTCTACTTCCTGGTCGTCAACGTCGTGCGCGATCGGATCATGTTGCGGCGCACGCTGTGGGTGGTGGTGCTGGCGGGCGCGGTGATGGGCGGCGTGACCTTCTACCAGGGCACGGCTGGCGCATACGACAACGACTTCGGCGGCTTCGCGCAGGTGACGCGCTCCGCGGTGACAGTCGGCGAAGAAGACTTCCTGGGCAACAAACCGCAGTTGCAGCGGCTCGCCGGGCCAATCGGCGAGAAGAATCGCTTCGCTCAGGTGCTGGTGGTGCTGGTACCGCTCACCGTTGCTCTGGGCCTTTCGGAGCGACGCCGCGGCGGGCGCTGGGCTGCCTGGGCCGCGCTGCTGCTCATCCTGGGCGGGATGCTCTACACCTTCTCGCGCGGGGCGGGCGTGGCCCTGGGCGTGATGGTGCTGGTGATCATGCCGCCGCCCATGATCCGGCCCCGCATCGCCGCGGCCATCGGCACGGCGATCGTGGTGCTGGCGCTCACCTTCGCCCCTGGTTACGTCTACCGGTTATCTACCCTGGGCAACATCACCGCTTTACTGGGCGGCGATCCCTCGCAGGCCGACACGTCGGTACAGGGCCGCGCCACCGAAAACCTGGCCACCCTGCGCATTTTCCTCGACCATCCGGTGCTGGGGGTGGGGCCAGGACAAACGCCCCGCTTCATCCGCGACTACGGGCGCAGCGTGGGCTTCCGGCTGCTCGATCCCAACCGCCGCGCACACAATCTCTACCTGGAAGAACTGGCCGATACCGGCGTCGTAGGCTTCAGCGTCTTCTTCGCCATGGTGGGGGTGACGCTGGCGGGCCTCTATAAAGTGCGCCATCGGACACAGCGCGACGACCGTGTGGCGTATCTGCTGGCTTCGGGGATGATCCTGAGCATCCTCACCTACCTGGTGACGGCCATCTTTCTGCACCTTTCCTATGAGCGCTACTACTGGTTTCTGCTGGCCCTGGCCGGGGTGACCGCCCGCGTGTTGCTGCCCGCCCCCGCCGCCGACCCAGAACAGGTTCCGTCCTACGTCAGGACTCCATCGCCATGAGCACGACATCTGACCTGACCGACTCTACGCCCGGCGCATTACCGCTGCCCCCGTCGGCGAGCGCACAGCCCGCCGAGCCTGCGCCGCCAGTCGTCAAAGCCACCCGCCGCCAGATTCGCGGTTCCAGCCTGTTGCTGGTCGGGCGGATGATCTCCATGGTGGTCAACTTCGTGGTGCAGGTGCTCACCGTGCGCTACCTGACCAAAGCGGACTACGGCGCATTCGCCTATGCGCTGTCGCTGGTCACGCTGGGCGAGACGATCGTCACCTTCGGGCTGGATCGCGCTGTCACCCGCTTCGTGCCCATCTATCACGAGCGCGAAGACTATCCGCGCATGTTCGGCACGATGCTGATGGTGTTGGGGACGATCCTGGGGCTGGGCATGATCCTGGTCGTGAGTGTCGTGGCCCTGCAGGATACGATTGCCGGCAACCTGATCAGTGACCGCCGCGCCGTCGAACTGCTGGCGATTCTGGTCGCCCTGTCGCCCATTCAGGCGCTCGACAACACGCTCAACAGCCTGTTCGCCGTCTTCTCGAAGCCCAGCGCCATCTTCTTCCGCAAATACGTGCTGGGGCCGGGCCTGAAGATTCTCATCGTGGCGCTGCTCATCCTGGGCGACAGCGGCGTGATCTTCCTGGCCTGGGGCTACCTGGGCGCGGGGCTGCTGGGCGTTGCCATCTTCGCGGTGGTGTTGTGGCGGACGCTGCGCGAGCAAGGCGTGCTGGCCCGCTTCCGCCTTAGCGCCACGCACATCCCCGCCCGCGAGGTGTTGTTCTTCACCATGCCCCTGCTGACCACCGATCTGGTCTATACGGTGATGAACACCATGGACGCGGTGTTGCTGGAACGCTCTGGCGGCGCGGTAGACGTGGCGGCGTTTCGCGCGGTGCAGCCCACCGCCCGCCTCAATCAGATCGTGTTGCAGAGCTTCGCCCTGCTCTTCACCCCCGCCGCGGCGCGCCTGTTCGCCCGCAACGACCGCGAAGGGATCAACACGCTCTACTGGCAGAACGCGGCCTGGATGGCGATCATCTCCTTCCCCGTCTTCGCGCTGACCTTCTCGCTGGCCGGGCCGATCACCGTGCTGCTCTATGGCACACGCTATGAGGACTCGGCGGTGATCCTGGCCATGCTGTCGCTGGGCTACTACTTCAACGCGGCCACTGGCCAGAACGGGCTGACGCTCAAAGTGCTGGGCAAGCTGCGCTACATCGTCAGCGTGGACGTGCTGATCGCCTTCGTCAACCTGGGCATCAACCTGCTGCTCATCCCACGCTATGGCGCGATGGGCGCAGCAGTGGGTACCATGAGCACCATGATCTTCTACAACCTGCTCAAACAGATTGGTCTGGTCTTCGGCACTGGCATCCGCGTGGTCGATCCGCGCTATCTGCGCATGTATGCCACGATCATCCTGGGCGCGGTCGGCCTGCTGGCCCTGGAAGCCCTGGTCAATCCGCCGGTCGTGGCGGGCATAGGCATTGCAGCGCTGATGTCAGTGCTGGTGTTGCGGCTGAACCATCGCCTGCTGAACCTGGAAACCATGTTCCCCGAACTGTTGCGCGTGCCCCTGGTGCGCCGCCTGTTCGGGGGGTAGAGGGTACGCCCCATGCTGCAACGCACCCTGAGCAGCGACTTCCTCCCTGGTTCTAACCTGCGCGGCGAAGTGAGCGGGGCCAACTGGCTCTTCGCCCTGCCGACCCTGCGCCCTGGCACCGTGCTTTGCCTGGGCGCGCCCTCTCCGGCTGCGGCGCGGGCGCTGGCCCGGCGGGCCGATCGCCTGATCGTGGGGCTGGCAGCCGGCGAGGCGGTCACGCCGCCGTCTGAAGTGCGGGCGCTGATCTGCGATTTCGAGCGGGCGCTCCCCTTGCCAACTGGCAGCGCCGACCTGATCGTGCTCTGCGGGCGCGAGATACTGCGCAGCGTGTCCCGCTCGGCGGCGTTGCAGGGAGAATTGCGCCGGGTGCTGGCTCCTGGCGGGCTGGTCTACGTCGAAACCTGGGGCGCGCCGCCCGCCCTGGCCGGGCTGCACATGACCGGGCGGCTGTGGCTGACGCCGCTGTGGGGCGAAACGCAGACCGCCGTCCCCCTCGACGACCATCTGACACGCCATTTTTTCGCGCAGCGGCGATTGTTCATCCCTGTCCTCACGGTGCAGCAGCTCAGACACGCCCTCCGCCCGAACGGACGTAGCAAAGGCGTGCCCGCTGCCGATACTGACGCGGGCGATAACGCTCTGTCGCGGCGCGGGCTGAAACATCGCCTGAGCCGCCTGTCCCGCTGGCTGGAAAGCGCGCTCGGCGACCTGGAAGCACTGTGGCATCAGCGCGGGCGCGGGCGCGTTGGGACGGTATACAGTGCTGTTGAGAACGTCATTCAGGCGGGACCACCCGCCTACCTGCAAGCGCTGGCGGCGCAGGCTGGACTGTCGCTGGACGGCTACCGCTGGGGCCTGTGGGCGGGCGGGCAATACAGCTCGCGCAAGGTGCTTTTCTTCCTGTTCGAGGGGGCGCAGACCGCGCCGCGCTACCTGGTCAAGCTGGTGCGCGACGCCGCCTTCAACGACCGCCTGGAGAACGAAGCACGCGCGCTACAGCAGTTGCACACCCAGGGTTTTGGGGAGCGTCATCTGCTGCCGCAGGTGGCTTTCTCTGGCTGCGCCGGTGACCTGTTCGTCGTGGGCGAGACGATCGTCGAGGGCGCGCCGTTCCTCAGCCAGACGGCGCTCAGTCCGACCTGCCCGCTCGCGCAGGCTGCCGTCGCCTGGCTGACCGATCTGGGCGCGCAGACGGTCTCCTGGCAGCCGGCGCAGGAGGTCGCCGGAGCGCTGCAGCGGCTTTTCGAGCGCTTCCAGGCGCTCTACCGCCTGCCCGCCGCCGAGCGCGATTTCCTGGCCGGGCAGATTGCACGCCTGGGCGAAACGGACACGCCGTTCCCTCTGGTGTTCCAGCACGGCGATCCCGGCCCCTGGAACATGCTGGTTGCGCCGGATGGGCGCGTCGCCCTGCTGGATTGGGAATCCGCCGAGCCGCAGGGGATGCCGCTGTGGGACCTGCTCTACTTCCTGCGCTCCTATGCGCTCAACGTGTCGCGGGTCGCGGGGATTTCAGACCGGCTGGAGGGGGTCGCGCGCCATCTGCTGGAGGAGTCTTTGCTCAGCGCCTGGATCGTCGGCACCGTGCGCGACTATTGCGCACAGGTAAGGCTTGGCAGTCAGTATGTAGAACCCTTATATTATGCTTGTTGGATGCATCGCGCCCTCAAACAGGCCACCTTGCTGCCGCCCGACCGCCTGAAGCAGGGAGTCTATGTACGATTGCTGCGGCACTCGATCGAGCGCCGCGATGCGCCAACTCTGCGCGCACTGTTCGCGGCAGGCGACCCGTCCGGCTATAGCTTTCCGTAGGATGCCATGCGTTCTCCTTTACAACTGCTCTTCGTCCCATTGATCGTCCTGATGGCCTGGGCCGGAACAGGCTCACTGGCCGCGCAGCAACCCGCTAACACACCGGCGTCGCGCGGCTACCTGACCACTCCTCAGGAACTGCGCGTCATTGCCGAAAAAGCCGCCGCTGGCCTGGAACCCTACCGCACCGCGGTAGACGACGTTCTGAAGTGGGCCAATCGCAAGTGGGACTATCAGCTAGACGAGCATGAGCGGTGCAAAAGTTCCAACAGTCCGGCCTGGATTGACAGCGAGCGCGGCGTCGGGCGGCTCTATGCCAGGGCGCTGGCCTATCACCTCACCGGCGACCCGCGCTACGCTGAAGAGACAAAGACCATCCTGGAACAGATCATGAGCACGGTGCAGACCCTTTCGCTCAGCGATCAGCAATGCCGTCTCAACTTCGGCTGGGGCACGCCCGAACTGGTCGCCGCCGCCGACCTGATCGAAGACTACTGGGCCGATCTGATCTGCGTCGGCCCGCTCAGCACCCGCTACGGCGTCGCCGAGATGGGCAGCGGCCCGTGCAAGGTGTTGTTCCAGAACTGGCTGGTCAAGAATCCCTACTACGTGGTGTCCTACACCGCCGAGGACAGTCAGAGCAACTGGGGCGCAGCGGCCACGACGACGCTGGCCTATATTGCTGACTATCTGTGGGATCGCCCGGACGTGCGGCTGGTGCACCGCGTGCCGGAACAGATCAACGGCGGCCAGAACATGGAGTTCACCCCCGCCGAGGCCTACGCGCACGCCAACCAACTGGCGCTCGACCGCATGAACGGCTACCGCATAGACTATCATTCCAGTCGCGGCTGCGATTTCCTGAGCGGTGATCAGCAGTTGCCGGACTTCCCGCCGGTGAAGTCGCAGATCACCGAGAAGGGCATCATCCCCGAAGACGCCCGCCGCGAGGAAGCGTGCAACATCCCGCGCTACAACGGTGAGTACCAGAACTATCCGCAGGTACACCTGGGCAACGTCATTCAGCAGTGCGAGCTGATGTGGCGGCGGGGCGACCGCTCCTGCTACGACAATATTGATATGACCGACATCCCGAACTACACCTACGTAGACGGTAAGGGGCAGACACATACCACGCATCTGTATCCGGGGCGCGGCTCCGTCGAGCGGGCCATTGACGCCATCATCGTGGACAGCAGCACCGAATGGAAGCACGACTCGGCGCTGGAAGTGGCCTACCGCTACTACGTGCAGCATTCACGCTTCGGCAACGTGGCGCAGTGGGCGGCACATCTCAACCGGCCCAGCAATTGCAGCCAGGACGTGTGCTTCGGCACGCTGACGCACGGCTTCGGCCCCGACGAAACCCCTACCCCGCCGCCGACGGTCGCCCCGCCGGGCTAAGTCGGGTGCATGCGCACCTTAGAGTGCCCTCGAACCGCAGACTCGCCGAGAGCGCAAAGGGCAAAGGCGGAACGGAGCCTCTGCGCCCTCTGCGGTGAAACCGCCAGCGCAGCGCCTCACGCCCTGGCCAGCAGGTCAGCCTCGCGGAATTGCATCTCGTACAGCCGCGCGTACAGCCCGCCACGGGCCATCAGTTCGCTGTGCGTGCCCAGTTCGACGATCTGTCCCGCTTCCAGCACGGCGATGCGGTGTGCGATGCGGATGGTGCTCAGCCGGTGCGCGATGATCACAGTCGTGCGGCCCTGCATCAGCCGCTCCAACGCCTCCTGCACCAGGTGTTCGCTCTCGTTGTCCAGGCTGGAGGTCGCTTCGTCGAGCAGCAGGATGCGCGGGTCTTTGAGGATGGCGCGGGCAATCGCCACGCGCTGACGCTGCCCACCGCTCAGGCGCACGCCGCGCTCGCCGACCAGGGTATCGTAGCCGTCGGGCAGCGTGAGGATGAAGTCGTGCGCGTTGGCAGCGCGCGCGGCGGCGATCAGCTCCTCCTCGCTGGCGTCGAGCCGCCCGTAGAGGATGTTCTCGCGGATGCTCCCGCTGAACAGCAACGTTTCCTGCGGCACAATCGCCATCTGCGCGCGCAGGCTGGCCTGTGTGACCCGACGCACGTCGTGCCCGTCAATCAGCACCGCGCCGGAGGTCACGTCGTAGAAGCGCGGGATCAGGTTGAAGAGGGTGCTCTTGCCCGCCCCGCTCGGCCCCACCAACGCCACGATCTCGCCCGGCGCGATATCCAGGCAGATGTCGTGCAGCACCGGTTGCCGGTCGTCGTAGGTGAAGGAAACGTGCTCGAAGGTGATGCGTCCCTCGACGCGCTCCAGGGCGATGGCATCCGGCGCGTCCTGTACATCGGGCTGCATGTCCAGCAGCTCGAAGACGCGCTCGGTGGCGCCCAGCGTCTCCTGATATTGGGCGGCCATGGCCGCCAGTTCGGCGAACATCTGCCCCACCACTCCAGCATAGACCAGGAAGGCCACCAGTTCGCCGCTGCTCAGGCGACCGGCCACCACTTCGCGCCCGCCATACCACAGAATCAGGGCGATGGTGATCAGGAACAGGAAGTCTACCAGCGGATTGAGCAGCGCATGGACGCGCGCCTGCCGCATGGCCGCCGTCAACACCCGTTGCAGCGCCACGCCGTAGCGCCGTAGTTCGTAATCTTCGCGCCCGAAGCTCTTGACACTGCGCATGTTCTGGAAGGTCTCGGCGGCGATGGCGGCGGTCTCGGCCATCTCATCCTGCACGCGGCGACCTCCACGCCGCGCCAGCCGACTGATCGCCAGCGCGATCAGCACGATCAGCGGGGTGCTGACGACGATGAACAGCGTCAGCCGCCAGTTGAGGGCCACCATGACGGCGACCCCGCCGCCGATGGTCAGCACGTGCCGCATCAGCCGCACCAGGTCGGTGGTGAGCATGCGGCGGATGGTGGCGACATCCGCTGTCAGGCGGCTGACCAGGTTGCCGCTGCGCTGCGTGGCGAAGAAGCGCAGCGAGAGCGTCTGCAGGTGCGCGTACAGTTGCCGCCGCAGGTCGTTGACCACCTGCTCGCCCGCGTAGTTGGTGAAATAGTTGCCCACCATCGAGGCGACCGCGATCAGCGCGAACAGCCCCACCATCAGCAGAATATGCTGATTCAGGCGGTTCAGGTCGCCCGTCTGCAGCGCTGAGTCAATGATGCGCTGAATCACCGTCGGTAGCGCCAGGAAGACGCCCGACGCCACCATGCGCGCCAGCAAAGCCAGGCCCAGCAGCCCGGCGTAGGGACGCACGTAGGCCAGCAGTCGCCGCCATTGGGCGCGGGCGATCGGCGAGGGGATCATAAGCTGCCCGGCAGGGGGTGAATCAGTCATGAGTCAGGTGAGCCACTGCTCTGCATGGCCAGGATCAGACTTCCGAAGCCTTAGCAGACTTCGGAAGTCTGTCGTCGCGCGTTCGCTACGCTCAGTGTGCCCCGCTTTTACTGGTAGCGCAAGATGTCGGAGACCGTCTTGCGGGCGGCGGCCAGCGACGGCCACAGGCTGGCGACGGTCACCACGGCCAGCATGCCGGCCAGCCCGATCAGCACGGTATGCGGCGGGAAGCCAATCCCGAAGGTCTCGAAGGGCAGCGCGGCGATCAGCCCCCGGCTGATCAGGTAGCCCAGCGGAATGCCGAAGGCCCAGGCCACGACGCCCACCGTGATCCCTTCTACCAGGAATTGTACGGCGACCGTCTGCGAGGTTGCGCCGACCGAACGCATCACGCCGATCTCCTTCTGGCGCTCATAGACGCTCATCGAGAGGCTGGTCAGCAGGCCAATCGCGCCTACGGCGGCGATCAGCGCCGCGGCCAGATAGAGAATGATGTTGAAGACCAGGATGAAGCGCGTGATCGTCTGCTGGAACTCCACCCAGTTGGTGTAGTTGGCGGTGATGCCGTTCGCCAGCAGCGCATCGTTGATCTCCTCGATCACCGCGTCCACCTGCGCCGCCGTCGGATCGCCCGCCAGAATGATGCTGATCGAGTTGGGGAAAACTTCGCCGCGGAAGTCGCGCCCTTCCAGCGCGGCCAGGTCTTGCCAGAACATGCCGATCACGTCGCGCGGGTGTTCGGGGTTGTCGTCGAGCTGCGCGGGGAGTTCGAAAATGCCCGCCACCGTGTATTGACCGCTGCGCTCGCCGATGGAGAGCGTCAGCACGTCGCCCACGGCGTAACCGCCCGCCTGCGCCAGTTCCTGGCTGATGATGATCTCGTTCTGCCCTGGCGTATACAGCCGCCCGTCTACCAGGCTCAGCAGGCGGCTCATCTGGTCGTCAGGCGTGGTGGTCATGCCCAGGATGCCCGTCTGTCCGTCGAACGATCCGGCGTAGCCCTGCACCGTCACGAAGGTCGTGCCCATGGCGTAGGAATGCGGCGATGGCGCGTCCAACACCAGCCCGCCCAGGCGAGCCAGCGTCTGCCACTCCATCCACACCGTATCGAAGGGATAGCTGGCCACCCCAATGATGGGGAATTCCGCGCGATTGCCGCCGGCGATGATCACGATTGAGTCGCCTACCCCTTTGCCCAGCAGGTCGGCGATGCGCGAGGAGATGATCACGCCCTCGGCCTGCGGGTCCTGCGTCCAGTCGGTGCCTTCCTTCAGCGTGAAGGAGAACAGTTCCGGATTGCTGGTGTCCAGCCCAAAGGCGAAGATACCCGGCGGACCGGCATTGATGGGCGGCGGATTGTAGCCCTCGATTTCGATGGCCAGGCTCGCGCCAGGGTTGATGGCGCGCACGGTGGGCAGCCCTTTTTCTGCCAGCCGCGCCTGCAGCGTTTCCGCCTGCACCAGGTCACGGATGACCTCGAAGCGCTGCCCTTCGTTGGGGTCAATGGCAAGCTGACTGCCGAAGGCGCTGAAGACATCCTCGATGACCGTCCCCAGCGACGAGAAGACGGCGAAAATCCCCATGAACGCGCCCACGGCCACCGTCAGCGTCGTGCCAGTGAGGGCCAGGCGGAATTTCTTCTGGTTGACGTTGTGCACCGCCTGCCGCAGGGTGATCGGCATGGGGATACGCCCGATCAGCCGGGCCAGGAAGCCCCGCCCATAGCCGGATTCGATGCCCAGGTCGGTCATCGCCTCCAGGATGGTGACGCGCGTGCCATTGTAGACGGGAATCACCGCCGCCAGCAGCGGCACCGCCAGCCCCACCATGATGCCGATGATGATGCCGCGCGGCGAGACGGCGAATTCCTCGATGATGGTATTGCTCTGCGCGGCCAGCCCCTGCGCAGCGAAATAGCCGCCGGGGATGCCCAGCAACACGCCGGGAATGACGCCGATCAGGCCGTAGCCGAGGGCGATGCCCGCGTAGATCAGGAAGTTGTCCAGGCGCGACGCGCCCAGCGACTTCATCACACCGATCTGCCGCCGCTGCTCGACCACGGTGGCGTTGATCACGTTCACTACCAGGAAGCCGGAGACCACCAGCGCCACCATCGCCAGGATGACCAAGATGCGGTTGGTGGTGCGCGTGCTCTCGATCAGCGAGTTGGCCGCCGGGTCTTCCAGCACGGTGAAGGCGGGCACATAGGGCGTGCGCTGCGCGATGGCTGCCTGGAAGTTGATCGATTCCGCCTCGGCGGTGGGATAGTCAATGAAGCGGGCATAGATGTGACTGAAACCGGTGAAACCGGCAATGACCTTGGCGTCGTCGTAGGCAGCGAAGGCCAGCGTCTCCACGTCGGCCAGCCCTGGCCCGGTCTGCTCGCCGTAGGGCTGGAAGAGCAGGCCGGAGATCGTATAGGTCGCGGTCACGATCTGCTCACCCTGGCGGGCGCTGAGCAGGCGCACCTCGATCGTGTCACCCACGCCCAACCCCCAGCGCTCGGCCATGCGCCGCTCGATGGCGATCTGATTCTGCCCTGCGATGGGATATTCCCCTTCCACCAGGCGCGGCGGTTCCAGCGTCACCTGGTCGAAGGGCCGCCAGTACGCCGCCAGCGTGCCATCGCGGAAACGCTCTTCGCCGGGCAGTCGCCACAGCAAGGGATAGACAGCGCGCCCCTCGACGACGGTCACGCCGGGGACGGCGCTCAGTTCGGCCAGCGTCGCCTCGTTGTCCACGTTCGCGCCGGCGCTCACCGTCAACACCACGCGGAGCATGGACAGCCGATCCTGCTGAATGTCTTTTTCCAGTTGGCCGATCAGGATGTCACCGGTGGAAAACAGCGTGACTACGCCAAACACGCCGATGAAGATGCTGGCAGAAACCAGCAGCGTGCGGACTTTGCGCGACCAGATGTCGCGGAACACCTTGCGCGTGCGCGTGCGGAACATGCCACCCCTCTTTGCATCTGCGTCGGATCGTCAGCAATTGCGGTTGATAAGACCGTAGAGATTGTAGTAAAAGCACAGTCCCAACCGCCGCTTTTCTTGGGGAATTCTAATCTGCGCGATGCAGCGAGCGAGCAGTCTGTTGGTGATTACCCTCGCCCGGCAGCCTTAGAAATGGTTCATCAGCTCCCAGAACCACCAGATGAAGAGCGTGGCCAGGATGAGGTAGACGGCGGAGACTTCGACCAGGGCGACAATCCACGTCTGCCGATCCTTGCGCGATTGCCGCAGGAAGAACACGCCCAGATAACCGGTCGGCAGCGACAGCAGCACCAGCGGCAGGGCGGCGATCTTCAGCGCCCGCTGTGTCTGATAGAAGGCAGGACTGACTTCCTCCAACCGCCCGAAGTTCTCGACAAGGCGCAGCAAACGCTCTGGGGGGGTCAGGTCGTCGGCGCGGGACAGCGAGCGGTCGGCCTTGACATACGCGCCATACGGCCCCAGCACCCAGTAACCGCCGTCACTGGCGGGCAGCACGCTGGTTTCCGAGGCGCTCTGCTCGGCCAGGACGGTGCTGCGCGTCAGCGCCGGCCCCTTGCGTTGACCCTCCAGATCGGCCAGGAAGACGCCTTCGGTAGACGAGCGCAACGTCACCCACTCCTCCACCTGCCAGCCGCGCACGGGGAAGCGCAGACCCGGAATCCAGCGCAGCCCGCCACCTTCGATCTCGTAGTCGGAATAGTAGAAGCTAGCGTCTATCTGCGGCGCGACGACGCGCTCCCACGTCCCGCCGTGCAGCACGAACGGCGCCGCCCGCAGCGACCAGTTGACCACGTTGCCGGGCGATTGGTCGAACAGCGCGCCCAGCCCCACCAGCCGACCATCCTCCAGCGTGTATTGCGCCGGATCGAGGTCGCTCAGCGCGATCTCGTCCACCGGCTCGACCGCGCCCGCCTCGTCGAAGAGCAGTATCTGCACCCGCGCGGTCGCCGGATCGTTCACCTCGACCGGAGCCTGCGCCAGGACGAAGCGCCATCGTTCCGGCGTACGGTGCGCCATCTGCAAAGCGCAGAGCGTCCCCTCGACGGCGCAGGAGGGGGGCAGCGCCACCGTCCGCGTATCCGTCCAGATGCCGGATTCGTTGGTGAAAATGGCGACCGTCCGATCCCCCCTCAGCGCCGCCATCTCCAATGCCTCGCCCGCCCAGGCCAGACCGAAGAGTTGCGTCGGCGCGTCGGCGGGCAACCCCAGCGGCACCACTCCCCCTGCCCGCAGGATCAGGTACACCGCGGAGAGATCGGGCGCGCCCCACGCCACTACCAGATCACCGGCGGGCGATTCGGCCAGAGCCAGCACCTGCGACGTGGCCGACTCCGGCAGCGGCCAGAGCATCTCCGCCCGGCCTTCGTCCAGGTTGAAGCGCACCAGTCCCCAGGGCACTTCTGCGTCGGCAGATGCTTCGTCGTAGGCGCAGAAACGCCAGACCGAGTCGGCTTCGACGAACGAGGGGCCAGCGCATTCCTGCCGGAACGGCGCGCGTTCGCCGTTCGCCGTGACGAACTCCACGAAGCGCACTGGTGACGGGCTGGCCGCTATCACTGTGAAGAAGCGCAGCCAGGCGATGCCGCAGATGACGAAAGCTGCCGCGATGATCAGGATAGTGAGGGCACGTCGTCGCGTGCGAAAAAGAGCCTGGAACATGGCCGGTTCTCACCGTTTTCTACTCAACTGCATTATTGAGAAGCCTAGCACAATGCAGCACATGGCGGCTACTTTTGCGGAGATCAGGACGCGATCCACCTTACAGACAAAACTCACCGCCGAGACGCCCAGAACGCAGAGAGACTCCCTGCGGCGAATCGTCTTGCCAGAGCGCTCATTCGCGCGGCGGGGCGACATACAGGGTCTCGTAGACCCAGTTGACCATCTGCATAGCGTAGCGGTGCCGTCTCCACCACAGGCGGGCGGCCAGCAGGCCGATGGCGATCACCAGTAACAGGGATACCGCAGCAAGCGTCCACGCGCCGCGCAGCGCCGCCTCCAGAGTCAGCACTACCAGCCCCAGGCTGAGCAGGCCAAGCGGGTAGACCCAGCGACCGGCCCGCCGCGCGCCCGTCTCGATCACCGTGCCCCAGACCCAGGTGCCGCGCGGCACGGCTTCCAGCGTTCCCCACAGAGCCACGGTCACCGGCGCGTCCTCCCCGACCGTCTGCCGCAAGGCGAAGCTGCCGTCCTCTTGCAGATGCACGCGCTGCCCGCTCGTTTCGGCGTAGCGGCGCAGGTAGTCCTGGCACTCGGCCACGCTCAGCGCCGTCACGAAATCCACGCTCAAGAACTTGAGCCGCCGTCCGCGATCGCCTATCGTCATCGAGAATCACCTCATGGCAGTGCTAGGGCAGCGACCGGCCCTTCTCTTGAGTGTTCTGCGTCAGGCAGGCCGTCAGCCAGCGGGCGAGATCGTGCGCCAGTCGGTTGAGCAGCTTCTGAAAGCTCACATAGTAGGCCGCGAACAGCCCCAGCAAGATGACCGACAGCGCCGCCACGAAAGGCACCGCCAGGGCGATGCCCAGCACAGCGAAGACCGCCGTGATCAGGCCGGGAATGGTCAGCAGCATCTCCAGCGTGCCGTTGCGCACTACCGGTCCGTAGACATGCGTGCCGTCGCTCACCGGCGTCAGGAGACCGTCGAAGCGCAGCAGCCATAGCCCGGCATGCTCGTCGTCGCATTGCTGTTGCCAGCCGACCTCGACCAGCAGCCGTTGCCCGGTCTGACGCACGCAGAGCCGCTGCCCGGCAAAGCGCAAGGATTCGCTGCGCAGCCGCCGCAGGCACTCGCCCACAGGCAGCGCCGCGACAAAGTCGAGCATCACGCCTGTCTCAGCTGGATCGTAGCGCCAGTCCGTCATAGCGTTCCCCGGCGGCGCACCTGCTCTGCCGTCAGGTAGAGGCGCTGACGCAACCAGCGCGGCACGTCTTCGGTGACTCGTTGCAGTGTCCGCCAGCGCAACGATCCCACACTCAGCAGGATCAGCAGCAGGGGCAGAGTCACCACGAACGCCCGCACCCCCACACGCAGGAACAGCGCCGCGGTGATCAGGAACGCCGCCAGGAAGATCAGCAACCCCTCAATCAACACCTGGTTGTAGGTGTCGCTGGTGACTGCGCCGTGTACCCAGGTGCCGCCGCTGTCATGCGTATCCAGACAGCCGTGAAAACAGATGGAGTGCAGCGCGCCGGGGAAAACTCGCTCGATGACGAAACTGCCGTCGCGCTCGACGTGCACGCGCTGCCAGACCGGCGTCAGGCGCGTGCTGCTGCTCACAGAAGTACCGTCGGCGCGCAACAATCGCTCGCGGCAGGCTTCGGGACTCAGCGCCGTGACGAAGTCAGCCACGTAGCGCGGCGATTTTTTGGGCTTATTCCCCGCACCGCCCATGAGACCAATCCATCCCTCCACAGTCAGAGCGACATAAGTCAGATTACCATCAGTGCGGCCTTACGTCCAACGCCTGGTGCCTGAGGTGCATTCGGGTTCGTTTTTCTCCGCGCTCTCGGCGTCTCGGCGGTGAGTTCTTTCGTCCCTCGCGGGTGTGTGCAAAATGTGTCAGGCAGTTTTGCCGCG
>AMZC01002038.1_pt1 | contig 29184 bp, 30 predicted proteins | sample 948551 | NCBI WGS metagenome assembly AMZC01 (sample SAMN01120625, study PRJNA171369) | bioreactor sludge metagenome | biome: sludge; isolation source: anaerobic thermophilic cellulolytic sludge from lab reactor | place: China: Hong Kong, Shek Wu Hui wastewater treatment plant | collected... | reverse complement strand
TGCCCGCCTGGATGCTTAACTTCGCCCGGCCAGAGGGCACCCTCTTGAATACCCGTGAATACCGGAGTTATGTCCTGAACCAGTATAGCCTGGACAGGCTGGAAAACGTCCCCGATCTTCCGGGGAAAAAGTTCGTTTACGCTCATCTTTTCAGCACGCATATTCCCTTCGTTTACCGCAGAAATGGTGAGTTCTGGTATTCTCCGGTTGATACCAACGAAGGTTACGGGAATGCCATTCTCTACACCAATGATCGGATTCTGAAAATAATCGACCTGATCCTGAAAAAGTCCAGCATTCCTCCGATCATCATCCTCCAGGGCGACCACAATAACGCAGTTACTGCTGATCGTGTTAAAATACTGGACGCCTACTACCTGCCGGATGGGGGTGCGGCCAAAGCCTACCCCGGCATGACGCCCGTCAACACCTTCCGGCTGGTGCTGGATTATTACTTTGGCCAAAACCTTGGGTTTCTGCCCGATCGGAGTTATCATTCGCCGTATCGTCAACCCTATCAGTTTCAAGAAGTGACCACACCCTGCACCCGGCCCTAACCGGCCAGCGCAGGAGAGACCACCGGAGTAAAATTCATGCATCTCTTTTTCTATCTCGATCCCGGTTCAGGGAGCCTCCTTCTCCAGCTCATCCTTGCGGCAATCCTGGGTATTGGAATGGCCGTGCGTATCTTCTGGAAACGAATCAGGGCCCTGTTTACAGGGCGACAACCCACCCCCCCGGAAGATGTCGACCAGGATGACCAGCTCTGATCAGCGCGTGGCGGGCTCCTTCCGCGACCCGAATGGCTTTGTATTCTGGCGTGAGGGTACGCTCTACCGCCAGATCAACCGTTCGTATTTGCCCCATTATGAACGGCTGATGCAATCCGGCCTGTACGACCGCCTGGTGAAAGCCGGTCAGCTGGTCCCCCACGAAGTGGTGCAGACCGCCCCTGCCCAACCAGAGCAGGCCGCCCTGGTCATCCGCCCGGAACCCGTTCCGTTCCTCTCCTATCCCTACGAGTGGAGCTTCGGCCAGCTCAGAGACGCCGCCCTCACCACGCTCTCGATCCTGAAGAAGGCGCTGGAAACCGGTATGGTGCTCAAAGATGCCAGTGCCTACAACATTCAGTTCCATCATGGCCGCCCGATGCTGATTGACACGCTCTCCTTTGAGGTGATTCAGGAAGGCAGCCCGTGGGTGGCTTACCGGCAATTCTGCCAGCACTTTCTGGCGCCGCTGGCATTGATGGCCCATCGGGACGTGCGCCTTGGTCAGTTGCTTCGTGTGTACATCGACGGCATTCCCCTCGACCTAGCCAGCCGCCTGCTCCCGCTGCACACCCGGCTCAACCCCGGGCTGGCGGCTCATCTTCACCTCCATGCAGGGGCGCAGAAGCGTTTTGCCGGAGAGGCCGTCACCCGGCGCACCATGAGCCGCCTGGCGTTGCAGGGGCTCGTCGAAAGCCTGCAATCGACCGTGCGCGCCCTGCGCTGGAACCCCCAGGGAACTGCCTGGGCCGATTACTACGACTCCACCAACTACACCCGGCAGGCCTTCGAGGCCAAAGAAGCCGCAGTGGCGGCATGGGCCTCTCGCATTCAACCCGGGCTCACCTGGGACCTTGGGGCCAACACGGGAGTGTTCAGCCGTGCAGTTGCACGCGCTGGCGGGCTGGTAGTCTCCTGGGATATTGACCCGGCGGCGGTGGAGAAAAACTACCGCCAGGCACGGCAGGCAAAGGAAAAAAACATCCTCCCCCTGGTGATCGATCTGACCAATCCCAGTCCGGCACTGGGATGGAGCCATGCTGAGCGCGCGTCGCTCCTGGAACGCGCCCCGGCCGACCTGGCCCTGGCGCTGGCATTGATCCACCACCTGGCCATCGCCAACAATGTTCCCCTCGAGGATATCGCTCTTTTCTTCAGCCGGGTATGCCGCTGGTTGATCATTGAATTCGTCCCCAAGGGCGACTCTCAGGTACAGCGGCTACTGAACTCACGCGAGGATATTTTTCCCGAATATACCCCCGAAGGCTTCGAACGCGCCTTTGGGCAGTATTTCACCCTGCATGAGAAGCGCCCCCTGGAAGGCTCCGCACGGGTGCTTTACCTCATGGAAAAGAAATGAAAACAGCGGGGTTGCCCCCGCCTGCCTCTCCCCTGGATGCCCCGTATGCGCCTGCCGAACCTCTTCCGATTGCTCCAGCAAGCCTTCTTCAGCAGGGGGTTCTGCTGGCTGGTGTTGCTGGTCGGCCTTACGGGCTGTGTCCTGCCAGAAGCCCCGGGGTTCACCCCGCCCACTCCTGCACCCGGGGGGTCACCGACCGCCACACAGACATCTGCGCCTTCAGCCACCCCCACACCCACGCCACTGCCTTCTTTCACTCCCACCCCAACCTCCCTTCTCTGCCGCCAGAAAGCCGGTACTTTTTCAAGCTTCAGCCTGCTCTCGCCCTATCTGAATGAAGAACTGAGCTACCGCATTTACTTTCCGCCCTGTTATGATGATTCCGGCCAGACCCGTTACCCTGTCCTGTACATGATCCACGGGCAGACCTACAACGACGATCAATGGCAGCGCCTGGGGATCGGTGAGGCCGCCGATGCGCTGATCAACTCCGGCCAGGTACGCCCCTTCCTCATCGTTCTCCCCCGTGAGGTAAACACCTTTGCCGACCCCTACGCCCCGGGCTTTGGGCAGGCCCTCATCGAAACCCTCCTTCCCTGGATGGACGCTTTCTACCCCACCTGCACGGAACAGGCCTGTCGTGCCATCGGCGGGCTTTCCAGAGGGGGGGCCTGGGCTTTCCTTCTGGCTCTTGAACACCCCGGGCTGTTCGGCTCAGCCGGTGGGCACAGTATGGTGCCTTTTGGCGGCATGGCCGTGAGGCTTCCCAATCAACTGCGCGCCACCCCCGCCGGGCAACTCCCCCGCCTGTGGATCGATATGGGGAAAAACGACCTCTACCTGCCCGTATTGCAAAAATACGAGGAACTGCTCACTCAACTGGGGGTACCTCACGAATTCATTCTTCAGCCTGGCAACCACGAAGAAGCCTACTGGGCCGAACACGTAGAAGAGTACCTGCGCTGGTATGCAAAAGGGTTCCCGGCAGAACCGTAACCCTGATTACCGTTATAATAAAGGCTTCAGGAGTGACTTATGAGCCTTACCCGAGCCGAAGTAGAGCACATTGCAAGACTGGCGCGCCTGGAATTGACGGAAGAGGAACTTTCTCGCTTCAGCGAGCAGCTTTCGTCCATCCTGGATTATGCCGCACGCCTGCGCGAGATCGACACCAGCACCATCCCCCCCACAGCCAGCGTGTTAGATACCGGCCTGCCCCTGCGTGAAGACGTCCCCGCCCCCAGCCTGGATGTAACCGCCGTGCTGCGCAACGCCCCGCAGGTAGAAGACCATCAGTTCCGCGTTCCGCCCGTGCTGGAGTAATCCCATGGCCGACCTGCCTTCCTTCAACCTGTTCGACCTGCTGGCAGGGTTGCGCCGGGGAGATTTTTCGGCGCGCGAACTGACCCTGGCCACCCTGGAACGCATCGAACGCCTCGAACCGGCCCTGCACACCCTCATCACTTTCACGCCTGAGCTGGCCCTGCAACAGGCCGAAGCCGCCGACCGGCGCTATGCCGCCTGGCGGCAGGATGACCCCTCCGCAGGCTGGGGGCTACCTGCGCTCCTGGGAATCCCGGTGATGATTAAAGATGTACTCTGCCTGAAAGACGTACCCTGTACCTGCGGCTCGCGCATTCTGGAAAACTTCGTCCCCCCTTACACCGCCACCGCTGTTCAACGCCTGCTGGATGCCGGCGTGGTGGTGGTAGGAAAGAGCAACACCGACGAATTTGCCATGGGCTCTTCTACCGAGAACTCGGCCTTCGGGCCTTCGCGTAACCCATGGGACCTCAACCGTGTGCCGGGGGGCTCCAGCGGGGGGAGCGCCAGCGCGGTAGCCGCGCGGCTCGTCCCTGCAGCCACCGGCAGCGACACCGGCGGGAGCATTCGTCAACCGGCGGCCTTCTGCGGGGTCACGGGGCTCAAACCCACCTACGGGCGAGTTTCACGTTACGGGCTGGTGGCTTACGGTTCCTCACTCGATTCAGTCGGCGCCTTTGCCCGCAGCGCCGCCGAAGTGGCCGAGCTGTTCCGCATCATGGCCGGGCACGACCCGCTGGATTCCACCAGCGCCAACCTCCCTGCCCCTGAACTGCACCTCGGGCAGAGGAACCTGCAGGGACTGCGCATCGGTGTGCCCGAAGAATATTTCATAGAAGGCATCCAGCCAGAGGTTGAACAGGCCGTGCGTGCGGCCATCGAACAGATGCAGGCCCTCGGCGCCCGGGTACAGACCGTCAGCCTGCCGCACACCTCCTATGCCCTGCCCGTGTATTACCTCATCGCCCCTGCCGAGGCTTCAGCCAACCTGGCCCGCTATGATGGCGTGCGTTTTGGCAGACGCGAACCGGCAGAACGTATGATAGAGATGTTTTTCAAGACCCGCGGCAAAGGGTTCGGGGCTGAGGTCAAACGCCGCATCATGCTCGGCACGTATGCCCTTTCGGCTGGTTATTACGATGCCTACTACGGCCAGGCTCAAAAGGTGCGCACACTGATTAAGCAGGATTTCGAGCGCGCCTTTCAACAGGTCGATGTCATTGCCTGCCCGGTCACCCCTACCACGGCCTTCCCCATCGGAGAACACACCGACGACCCCCTGGCCATGTACCTGGAAGATGTTTTCACCCTGCCGGCCAACCTGGCCGGGGTTCCGGGGCTGGCCTTCCCGGTCGGGTTCGACTCTCGCGGCCTGCCTGTGGGCATGCAGTTGATGGGCCCTCACTTCCGAGAAGATATCCTGCTCCAGGCCGCATACGCTTACCAGCAGGCTACCGACTGGCACCTGCGAGCTCCGGCCACCCGTTAAAAAACACACGTCTGCCCCTTCATGATACAATCGGCTCAATCTTATTGAGGGGAGAGAGACACACACATGACCGGAAAGAAACTCACCATTGCCGTCCCCATGGCCGGGTTGGGCACCCGGATGCGCCCGCATACCTGGAGCAAACCCAAACCGCTCATCTCACTGGCAGGGCGAACCGTGCTCGATTTTGTCCTCGATCAATTTTCCACGGTACCTGCAGAATTTGAGGTGGAATACGTGTTTGTCATCGGCCCATCGCAGGGAGAGCAGGTGCATGAGCACATGGAAGCCTACCACCCGGAGAAGAAGGTGCACTACGTGGTGCAGGCCGAAATGCGCGGCCAATCGGATGCACTGTACCTGGCACGTGAGTACCTCGACGGTCCAATGATCATGGCCTTTTCGGATACATTAATCGAAACCGATTTCAGCTTCCTTAAGGATTCTCCACCTGAAGCCGCCGCGTGGGTCAAAGCTGTGCCCGATCCGCGCCGTTTTGGGGTTACGGAACTGGATGAGGATGGCTATGTGCGCCGGTTGATCGAAAAGCCCACCGACATGAGCAACAACCTGGTGGTGGTGGGATGTTATTATTTCCATGACGGGTGCGCGCTGGTTTCGGCCATCGAAGAGCAGATGTCGCGCAAGGTGCTGTTGAAAAATGAGTACTTTCTGGCCGACGCGGTCAACATTCTGCTGGAACGCGGCCTGCGCATGGTGGTACGCCCGGTAGATGTGTGGCTGGACGCAGGCACCCCCGAAACCTTGCTGGAAACCAACCGCTACCTGCTCGATCACGGGCGCGATAACACCTTTGAGGCCGTACGCCCGGAGGTGACGATCATTCCCCCTGTGTTCATCCATCCCACCGCGCGCGTAGAAGCCTCGGTGATCGGTCCGCACGTCTCCATCGGCGCCGGTTGCACCCTGCACCGCGCCATTGTCAGCAATTCAATCATCGATGAAGGCTCAGAGATTCGAGATATCGTCATCGAAGGGTCACTCCTGGGGCGGCAGGTCAGCCTCACCGGTCAGCCCCTGCATCTCAACCTGGGCGATCAATCGTGGGCAGTGCGCTGAGCGATGGAAGAAGGGCGAGTCGAATGCCGCGCGGAATACACCTACCCCCAGCGCCCCATAGCGGTATGGTGGGCAGGGCAGCGGCTTCCTGTAACCGCCGTGGAAACCGAATGGCGCACCCCCGGGGGAAGGGCCTTTCGGGTGCGCTGTGAAGGCGGGGAGTGCTTTGAACTTTTCTATCACGAAGGGGAAAATCGCTGGCTGGTGAAACTTCTTTGACTCATCCGGCCAGATTTCCAGTATCATATACCAGAGCGTTCTTCGGTAGCCGCACGTCGGCAAATCCGAACCATCCCCGGTAAAAGGATGAAGAATATGAGCCGTTCTTACTTCGCCAGCCGCATGGAAGGGCTGAAACCTTCCGCCATCCGCAAGTTCTTCGATATCGTTGCCACCATGAAGGACGTGATCTCGCTTGGCATCGGTGAGCCAGATTTTGATACTCCGCAACCCATCGTCCAGGCGGGGGTACGCTCCCTGCTGGAGGGGCAAACCCATTACACCTCCAACGTGGGCATTCTGGAACTGCGCCAGGCGCTCTCGGCGCACCTTGAACGCCTCTACGGCGTGTCCTACGACCCAGCCGAAATTGTCATCACTGTGGGCGGTTCAGAAGCGCTCTATCTAGCGGCAACCGCCTTCGTCAATCCGGGGGATGAAGTCATCATCCCTACACCATGCTTTGTATCGTACCAGGCTCAGGTGCACATGGCAGGGGGGGTGCCCGTAGAAGTGCCCTGCCGTATGGAAAATAACTTTGAAGTCGACCCACGGGATGTCGCCGCTGCCATCACGCCACGCACCAAGGCCATCCTGCTGGGGTATCCCTCCAACCCTACCGGCGCCGTGGCGCGCCTGGAAACTTTGCTGGAGATCGCCAGCCTGGCCGAGAAGCACGACCTGCTCGTTTTTTCGGATGAAATATACGACCGGCTGGTCTACGGGGTCAATCACGTGTGCTTCCCTTCACTCCCCGGCATGTGGAAGCGCACCGTGTTGCTGGGGGGGTTTTCTAAAGATTACGCCATGACCGGCTGGCGCATCGGTTATGCGGCCGCACCCGCCAACCTGATCCAGGGAATGCTCCGCATCCACCAGTACACGGTGATGTGCGCCTCCACCACAGCACAGGTGGCCGGTATCGAGGCGATTCTCCACGGTGAAGACTACGTTCAGCAAATGGTGGCCGAATATGATCGCCGCCGCCGCTTAATTGTGGACGGACTCAACCACATTGGCCTGCCTACCTTTGAACCCCGCGGCGCATTCTACGCCTTCCCGCAGGTTTCACACACCGGGCTGGATGATGAAACGTTTGCCAGCCGCCTTCTGCAGGAAGAACAGGTGGCCGCCATCCCGGGCTCAGGTTTTGGAGCAGGCGGGGCGGGGCATTTGCGCTGTTCTTATGCTACAGCTTATGAGAAAATCGAAGAGGCCCTGCGGCGGATTGAACGATTTGTCAACCGCCTCTAAAGCAATACGGCCAGTCGCCCTGGGAAAACGCCTGCCCGACCCCTCCAGCCTACAACATCCAGAGAATTAGGTAGTACCCCAGCGGCGCGGCCCACAGCCAGGAGTCGATGCGGTCGAGCACCCCGCCGTGGCCCGGCAAGAGATGGCTTGAGTCCTTGACGCCAAACCCCCGTTTGAGCAAGCTTTCACCCAGATCGCCCAGCGGGCTAAGGGTGGCCACCACAACCGCAACCCAGAGCGCCTTTTCCACCGTCACAGCAGGCGCCTGCAAATGCCACAGTGCCGCCAGCCCTGCCGCCCCGAGCATACCGGTGACGATCCCGGCCAGGTAGCCTTCCCAGCTTTTCTTCGGGCTGATCAGCGGCGCCAGCCGGTGACGCCCCAGCCGGCTTCCTACCAGGTACGCCCCGGCATCGCACAGCCAGATGGTCGGCATGACCACCAGAAACCACCACTGGCCATCGGGCAGGGCGCGCAGAGAAATCAGATACGACCCCAGCCAGCCCAGGTAAAGCAGACCACCCAGATTGATGTTGAAGTCTACCGCGGCGGTCTTCTCGCTCTTCTGATATTCGAACACCTGCACGGCCATGGCAAGCATCACGGCCCCAGCCAGCAGGGCTTCGGCAGGCAGTAACCCCCAGGCAACCCGGGTAAGGGCCAGGGCCAGCGTACCGCCCACCAGAAGCAAAGCCGAGGGGCGATACCCCCCGGCGCGAAACAGCCGCCAGTACTCCCATGCGGCAACGGCCAGCACCAGCGAAACGAAGAGGCCAAAAAACCACCCCCCCAGCACGATCAACCCGACGCCCGGCGGCACCAGCAGGATGGCCACGAGCAGGCGCTGAGAGAGCGTGCTGAGTTTATTCACACGCACTGTCACCTGTTGAGATACGTCCATAACGACGGTCGCGCCGGCCATATTCCACCAGCGCTTTGTAGTATTCGTCACGATCAAAATCTGGCCAGAAGATGGGGGTGAAATACCACTCCGCGTAGGCCCCCTGCCAGATAAGAAAGTTGCTCACCCGCAACTCGCCTGAGGTACGAATGATCAGATCAGGGTCGGGCAGCCCGGCAGTGAAAAGGTAGCGGCTCACCAGTTCGGGCGTCACCTCATCGGCTGAGACCCCCGCGCGGATCATCTCCTTAATGGCGCACACGATCTCGTCGCGCCCGCCATAATTGAAGGCCACATTGAGGACGAGCCGATCGTTGTTCCGGGTAAGCGCAACGGCATCTTTGACCTTCTCCTGCAAGGAAAGGGGCAGGCGATCGAGATGACCGATATGCCGCAGTTGAACGCCTTGCTGGTGCAGTTCGTTTAATTCCCGGTCGATCACATCCTCCAGAATATTCAATAATCCTTCAATCTCTTCCTGCGGGCGTCCCCAGTTTTCGGTGGAGAAGGCGTAGATGGTGAGGTACTTCACACCAAATTCGACGCTGGCGCGGATAATACGCCGCAGGTTCTCGGTCCCCGCACGGTGACCGGCCAGGCGGGGCAGGCCGCGCTTGGCGGCCCAGCGCCCGTTTCCATCCATGATAATGGCCACATGCGTGGGAATTTTCGTTAGGGTTCCAGCCTGTTCTTTACCAGACATGCATCGACCCGCTGTGGGTCATACCTCCATGATCTCTTTCTCTTTGCGCTGCCCGACTTCGTCGATTTCCTGGATGAAACGATCCGTGGCCTTTTGCAGTTCCTCTTCTGCTTTCTTGAGATCGTCTTCAGAGATCAACTTTTCTTTTTCAAATTCGCGCAGTTCTTTCATCAAATCGCGGCGCACATTGCGCACTGCCACCCGGGCTTCCTCAAGGCGATTGTTGACCACCTTCACCAGCTCGCGGCGGCGCTCTTCGGTGAGAGGCGGGATATTCAGCCGAATGGCTTTGCCGTCGTTATTCGGGGTGAGCCCCAGTTCTGAGGCCAGAATGGCACGCTCAATCGCCTTCAGGCTGGACGCATCGAAAGGCCGGATCAGCAACACGCGCGCCTCAGGCACACTGATGGATGCCAGCTGCATCAACGGGGTGGGAACGCCGTAATATTCCACCTGAAGCCGCTCAACCAGGGCCGGGCTGGCACGCCCGGTACGAATGCCCGCCAGGTCTTCCTCCAGCGATTGGAGTGCGCCTTTCATCCGGGTCTCAGCTTCTTTGATGGTTTCTTTAATCACGATGTCCTCCTTCACAGGTCAAGACTCAGAGGCAGCCGCGCAGAGCGGGCAGAAAACTCTGGCTTAAGCATACCCTAAATTTGCCTTTTTTGCTATATGCACAGGTTTCACACATCGCAAACGCGAAAGGCGCTTTCCAGCGAATCGAAAACGTCTCCTCCGGGGCGGTATTCGTGCGCCACATAGAGATCATAACCGGCCCCGGCAATGGCACGGCAGACAGCCCGGTATTGAATCTCCTGCGTCTCGTCCAGATCTCCACGCCCCGGCACACCGCCCGTATGGAAATGCCCAATCCACCGAATATTGGCGGTGATGGTGGCAATCAGGTTACCTTCCATAATTTGCATGTGATAAATATCATAGAGAAGTTTCACCCGCGGGCTGTTGACCCGCCGCACCACCTCAAGGCCCCAGGCCGAGTGATCGCATTGATATCCTGGGTGATCCACCAGGCTGTTGAGCAGCTCAAGGTTAAGGTTGACGCCTTTCTGCTCAGCGTACGGGGCAACCCGCCGAAACCCCTGAACACAGGCCTCTATAGCCTCTTCTTCACTCTGCCCGGGGCGGCGGTTGCCGCTGAAGCAGATCAACCCGGGCACGCCGTAGCGCGCCGCCACGTCGATGGACTCGCGCAACTCGGCTTCGATGCGCTCGTGCTGGGCGGGGTCGTTGAGCCCTACCGCCAGGCTGTCGTGCCCCACCATCTGCGTGATCACCAGGTTGTGGGCGCGCGCCAGGCTCACCAGCTGGGTAAAATCCTCTCCCCGCTGCCAGATTTCTACCCCCGCATACCCCATGGCGGCTACCCGGGGAACGAAGACCTCCAGCGGAAGATTCTGCGTATTGAGCATGGGAATACATACCGATTGTTTGATGGGCATTTCAGGGCCTCCTGGAAGGATTGGGTCTGCTTTTGCTTTGAATGATACGCCCATTCCAGCCCCAAGGCAAACCTGCCAGGCGCGAGATGTACCCCGGGCAGGTTTCGGCTCCTGTGAGGTTGAAGTTTTCTAATTTGACTTTAATCAAAGACATCGGTTATTCTAAATCATAGAATACAACCAGACGCGGTCACAGGCCGCCCTCATTTTAAACCCTGACAGGAGGTGTATGAAGGTACCCGTCATTGTTGGTCTTCTGGCCCTCGCCGCCGTGCTGGGTGTGCTGCTCTACACGAGCAATTTCACCGTCTATCTGGGGAACGACCCCACGGCCTGCAACAATTGCCATGTGATGGATGCCGTTTACGAGGGCTGGTTTCACGCCAGTCATCAGCCCTGGGCGGCCTGCAACGACTGCCACACCCCCCATGCGCTCATCCCAAAATACTTTGTCAAAGCAGTTTCAGGGATGAACCACGTCACCATGTTCACGCTGGGCTACATCCCCGAGCCCCTGCGCGCCAAAGAATCAACCCGCCGGATCATTCAGGCCAACTGTATCCGCTGCCATGAAGAAGCCGTATCAGCCATTGCCGACGGACAAATGGATTCGGGCCGCTACTGTTTCGAATGCCACCGCGATGTGGCGCATGGCCCACGGGGAATTTCCATCCTGCCTTACCAGGATAAAGGCCGCTGGAGTCTGCAAAAACCCTGAATTTTCCATCTTAATAAGAGGAGATGTATGAAGAAATTTTCCGGAACCACCCTGATTCTTACGGGGATCATCGTCGTCCTGGCGGTGATTCTGGTGGGAGTGTTGCTGTTCATGCGCAACCTGCCTTCGGCCCAGCGCGGAGTAACGCCCATCGTCCAGGTCAAAGCCATGGAAGCTGATAGTTCCATCTGGGGCGAGAATTTTCCCAACCAGTACAGCACCTTCCTGCAAACCGAAACCAATGCCACCCGCACCACCTACGGCGGCTCGGTGCCTTTTGAAAAGCTCGACGCCGACCCCATGCTGCGCACACTCTTCGCGGGTATGGCCTTTTCTAAAGGGTATGGCGAGGACCGCGGCCACATGAACGCCCTCACCGACGTACGCAATACCCCCCGCCTTTCGGAGAAAACCCCCGCTACCTGTTATTCCTGCAAATCTGCCGATAACCCTGCCCTGTGGGCGTCAATGGGCATGGCCGCATACGATGCCCTCTCCTTCAAACAGATGAGCGACAAGATTTCGCACTCCATTGGCTGTGCCAACTGCCACGAGGCCGGCACCATGCGCCTGATCGTCACCAACCCCGCCCTCGATGAAGCCCTCAAAGCGCAGGGCAAAGACTGGCGCACCTTCACCCGCCAGGAGATGCGCACGGTGGTGTGCGCCAACTGCCACGTGGAATATTACTTCAAAAAGGAAGGAAACTACCTGACCTTCCCCTGGGAAAAAGGCACCCGCGTGGAAGACATGGAAGCCTACTACGATGAAATTGGCTTCTCAGACTGGACACACCCTGCCTCTGGCGCGGCCATGATCAAGATGCAGCACCCCGATTATGAGCTTTATACCGCCGGGAGCACCCATTACAACGCCGGGGTTTCGTGCGCCGACTGCCACATGCCCTACACCCGCGACGGAGCGGCCAAGTTCTCGAATCACAACGTGCAAAGCCCGCTCGTCAATCCGGCGGCCTCCTGCGGCACCTGCCACACCGACGTAGACTACGTCGTCGGGAGGGTCAATATTATTCAGAAGAACGTGCACGACACGATGATGGCCACCGAAAAAGCCCTCGTAGCGGCTATTGAGGCCATTCAGAAGGCCGCCGAAGCCCCCGGAGCTGACACGGCCAAAATCGAAGAAGCCCGAAAACTCCATCGCGCCGCCCAGCTCCGCTGGGATTACATCGCCGCCGAGAACAGCATGGGCTTTCACAATTCTCAGGAAGCCCTGCGCATTCTGGCCGCCGCCACCGACCTGGCGCGTCAGGCTGAACTGAAGGCCTACCAGGCGGTGAACACTGCCAGTGCGTCCCGTTAAAAACCTGCGGGGCGGAGGAGAAAGTTTAAGGGGCTGTCTGAAGGGGAGACAGCCCCTTTCATCATGCCGCTGTACCACATTTCTATTTTCCACAAACGCAATGGCCCTGATGCAGTACAAATGCGAGCATTCATCTGGACAAAAAGGGATATCCGTGCTACCATAATAAAAACAGACCGGTCGGTATGTTTTTATCAATCTTCCAGAAACGAAACTCTTGCTATGTCCATGAAAATTTCTCCCCTTACCACCCCCTGGCGCATTCCTTCTCCCGCCCGCCCCCTTTACCGGGGCAGCGACGGCCTCTGGCACGTCACCGGCTACCCTGAAGCCCGCGCCATATTGCTGGGCGATGTCGTTCAGGCTGGCTTCAAAGCCGAAACCATGCAGCGCATTCCCCGCCGCTGGCGCATTGAGAAACCCGTCCTTTTTCAGGACGGCGAAGCCCACCGCGAGCAACGCCGTCAGACGGCGCGGTTCTTCACCCCGACAGCAGTTCAGGAGCGCTACCTGCCCCTGATGCAAAAGGTCGCTTCGCAGGCCGTGGAAGAGCTCAACCACAAACGCCAGGCAGATTTGAATCGCCTCGCCGCGCATATGGCCACCGGCGTGGTGGCCGAAGTAGTAGGCCTCACCGAAAGCCCGCTTGAGGCCATGGCCGCCCGTCTTGATCGTATTCTCCATGCCGACCTCGACATTGCCATCACTTTCTCGCGCCTGCCGGCATACCTGCGGGTGCAATGGCTGATCTTCCAGTTCTATCGTAAAGATGTGAAACCTGCCATCGCCGCGCGGCGCACACATCCGCGAGAAGATGTGCTTTCTCATCTTCTCGCACAGGGGGCCAGCGAGCAGAGCATTCTGGTGGAATGCATCACCTACGGCGCGGCTGGCATGGTCACCACCCAGGAGTTTATCTGTGTGGCGGCCTGGCACATGTTGCGTGAACCCGCCCTGCGCGAACGGTTTCTCTCCGGCGACCGTGAAGCCCGATATGCCATCCTGTACGAAATCCTGCGTCTTGAGCCGGTCGTCGGGCACCTCTTCCGCCGCGCGGTAAGCGACCTGACCATCGAAAGCGAAGGGACGCAGGTGATCATCCCCGCCGGATCGTTAATCGACCTCCACCTGCACGAAATCAACGCCGATGCCCGGGTGGTGGGCGCCGAGCCTTTCACCTTCAACGACGCGCGCCCGCTGGAGAAGGGAGTCAACCGCGCGGTGATGGGTTTTGGCAATGGCCCGCATCGCTGTGTGGGTGAATACCTGGCCATGGCCGAAACCGAAGTCTTCCTCGGACAGGTCCTGGCGCTGCCCGGCTTGCACATTCTGAAGGAACCTCGCCTGGGCCGCAACGAGACCATTCAGGGGTACGAACTGCGCGACTTTATCGTGGGGCTTTAACTTCTCCGTTCTGTGGATAACCCCCCACAAATTGTGGATAACTGGCGTGAAACCTGTGGAAAACCCTTCCTTCCCTGTGGATGACCCGCCCCATCCCCCGGAAAACCCTTCTCCCCGGGGGTACAACCTGTGGAAAACCCGACGAAACCCTGTGGATAAATCTTCCAGTTCTGTGGAAAAGTGACCCGTTCAGGGCACACTGCGGGTGATGCCGAAAGAAGCGCAAATTTCTTCGCTGGCGTTGACGATGTTCATGATCGTCTCATCGTTCGAGAATTTCGACCGCACGACGGAAAACACCTCCAGCGCCTGGTTGCAGTAGCCAGAGGTCTTCCCGACCGGGCGGTAAAGCCCGGCCAGTACCGAGCCGTAGGTATAGTAATACACTGCGGTTCCAACATCATTTTCGGTCAGCGGGATGCCTTTGATCTCAATCGGCGGGTCAGTGGCAGGGTTACACTCACGCACCTCACAGCTGGTCTTGTCATCACAGCCCAGGGTGGCGCACTGCAGGGCAGGGATCGCGCTTTCGTAGTTTCGCGCTTTGAAATACACCATCCCCAGCTGACCGTACAGGTCAGGACTGTACGGGTTGATCTGTAAGGCGCGCTTCATGTTCAGCGAAGCGATAAAAAACTCGCCCATCTGGGTGTAGACCTTCCCGATGGCGATATACGGCACGGGGTCTTCGATGCCCAGTTGCTTGTTCAGGTTCACCGCTTTGGCAAAATAATCCAGCGCCACATCATATACCTTGAGATGGCGATAAATGATCCCCACATTGATGTAGAGGAAGGTGAGATTGGGTGAAATTGAAATGGCCTTTTCGTAAGCATCAATCGCTCCCCGGTAGTCGCCCTGGGTTTCACGGATATTGGCCAGCACCCGCTGCACATCCATCAGGTTGGGGTTACGCTCCACCGCCAGCTGGATCGACTGCTGGGCAAGGTCCCACTTTTGCTCATCGTTGTAAATTTCGGCGGCATAGGCCAGGGCCAGCACGTTGTTTTTATCCAGCTGGAGCGCCCGGGTGGCCGCCTGTTCCGCCGCCACCAGCAGGCGCTGACGTTCGTTTGCGTCATCGGTAGCTGTGGCATTCCAGTCGAGGGTGAGTGCACGCACCGCATGTGCCGTGCTGTCATCAGGAGCCAGTTCAACCGCCTTCTCTGCCGATTGCAAGGCTTCATTCAGGCGCGCGCGCTGTTCCTCTCTGGTGGTAAGCAGGTTGGATGAATACGTCTGGATTTGCGCCAGTTCAGCCCACAAAAGCGCATTCGAGGGATCGGTCTGCAGGGCCTGCTGGTAAGCGGCGATGGCCTTATCCAGGTTGCCAGCCTGAAAGTGCGTCTGCCCTTCAAGGGCATACGAATGAGAAGTGCGCGTGGGGGTAGGGGTGGGCAAAAAAAGGGGTTGAATCTCCTGCCGCTGAAAGCCGCGCAGGATGAATAACCCTCCCACCACCAGTACCAGTAATATCAACACACGGTAAGGGTCGGAACGAGCACGTTCTTTACGGAAGATGTATTTTTGTGACATTTTCAAAGAACTTATGGAGCGGGCGTGGCTTGAGAAGTCTGTGCAGGGGTGGTCTGGCCGCCCGCCTGTTCTGAACAGATCTTGATGATTTCGTTGGCATTACCCAGGTTGGTCTCATCGGCAGGGAAAGCCTGAATGAGCGCCTGAGAAATTTGCAGGGCTTCACCGCACTGGGCAGTATAAGCCAGAGAAATCCCAAAGCGGGCATACATGTACATGGTGGTGTCATCGAGGGGCAGGCCCTGCACCTGCACCCCTTCATCGGTGAGTCCGCCCCGCGTCGCCAGACGCAGCGGCTTTACCGCATTGGGATAATCCTGCTGGCGGAAATAAATCGTCCCCAGATAGCCATAAAGCAGGGGGTCATTCGGCTTCAACTGTACCGCCTGCTGAGCATACTGAACGGCCTTGGCATATTCGCCCGTGCGCAGATAAGTCAGCGCGGTTTCAACGTAAGGTTCGGGGTCTTCGGGGCTGAGGGCAATGGCGCGGTTGAACTGGTCAATGGCGTTGACGTAATCATCCTGCGCCTTGTAATTGCGTCCGAGGGCGAGGTGTAAATCGGCCAGGTTATCGTTCATCGAGACCGCCTGCTGGAAAGCCGCCACGGCCTCGGCGCTGTTGCCGGTCATCTCCAGCACCAGCCCGCGGGCACGGTAGGCTTCCATCAAATTCGGGTTCAACTCCAGCGCCTTGCGCGAGGCACTGGTGGCCTTCTCCACCGTGGTCAGGTCACCTTTGCCGTCCAAATGCTGGCGGGCGAGCACCTCAGCCAGGTAAGCGTAGGCCAGCGCGTTGCCGGGGTCTTTCTCGATGGCACTGTTGAGAGAAGCCAGCGCAAGCTGATAATCTCCCCTCAGGCCCAGCGCCCACCCCCGCACCGCCAGCGCCAGACTGTGGTTGGGATTGAGCAGAAGGGCATTTTCGGCGTTTTCCACCGCGCCATCGTAATTCCCTGAGAACACCTGCAGGCGCGCCGCTTCAATATATGAGTTAATATTGCGCGGGTCGGCCTGAATGGCCTTCTGGTAAGCTTCAATCGCCTGCCTGTACTTTCCTTCGGCGGCAAAGGAAAGCGCTTCGCTGATGAAGGAATCGGGGGAGCGCGTGGGGGTAGGGGTAGGGATAAAAAGCGGCGGGGTGGCCGGCACCACCACCTGGTTGACGTAAAGCGCCGCACCCACCAGCAACACCAGCACCACCAGGCGGAAAGGGTTGGCGCGCCGGCGGCGGCGGTTCATGCTCCATTTACTTCCACTTAAATACATATTTTCATCTTAACGGAGAACCCCGGCAGCGTCAAGAGAAGCTCACCCCGGCTGACGGCTTTCTCATCCCCGCTTAATTCCATTCCATTGTACAATCAAACCATGCGCTTCGATGTTTTTACCCTCTTTCCCAATCTGATCCATCCTTATCTTTCCGAAAGCATCCTTCAGCGCGCCCGCGAACGCGGCCTGCTGGAGGTATTTGTTCACGATATCCGTGCCTATACCACCGATAAACACCACATCACCGATGAACCCCCTTATGGCGGAGGCGGTGGGATGGTGATGAAATGCGAGCCCATTTTCAACGCCATCGAAAGCGTGCTCGGCGCGCCGCCATCCTGCCCGGTCATCCTGCTCACCCCGCAGGGACGCACCTTCACCCAGCAGGTGGCCCAGGAACTGGCCCGTGAACCGCACCTGGCTCTGCTCTGCGGGCGTTACGAAGGGGTGGATGAGCGCGTGCGCGAACACCTGGTGAGTGATCAGATCTCGGTGGGCGATTACGTCCTCACCGGCGGTGAACTCCCCGCCCTCATCCTTATCGATGCGATCACCCGCCTGCTCCCCGGCGCCCTGGGCGACCCGGACGGCGCCACAGACGACTCCTACGCTTCCGGCCTGCTTGAATACCCTCACTACACCCGCCCGGCAGAATTCAGAGGCTGGAAGGTGCCCGAAGTGCTCCTTTCGGGCAACCATGCGCAGATCGCCCGCTGGCGGCGCGAACAGGCCCTTCTGCGCACCCTGCTCAAGCGCCCCGATCTGCTCCAGCGCGCCGACCTGAGCGAGCAGGATAAAAAAATCCTCAAGAAGCTTTCGGAAAACCCCGAAGAAAACTTCCCCTCCTGATCTTCACTCCCTTCTTCCAGAGTGCTTTTGATCTTCGAGACCCATCTTCTCTGTGAGGCCCCCATGAAATTCAGCTTTTCCAAAACTTTCCTCCTTGGCTTCGGTTTTTTTGGTGTGAGCGTGATCTGGATGGTCTACAACGCCTTCGTCCCACTTTTCCTTGCCAACCGCTTCCACATTGAACCCTGGCTGATCGGCCTGTTCATGACCTTTGACAACATCGCCGCCCTGTTCATCCAGCCACCCGTGGGGGCATGGTCTGACCGTCTGCGCACTCCTATCGGGCGGCGCATGCCGTTCATTCTCATCGGGGCACCCATCGGAGCGATCGCCTTCGGCTTCATTCCGCTGGCCGCCGTTCTGCCGCTTTTTGTGGCCTGCACCAGCACCCTGCTCCTCAGCATGGCTTTCTGGCGCACCCCGGTAGTGGCCCTGATGCCCGATATTACTCCCTCAGCCTATCGTTCGCAGGCGAACGGCATTATTAACTTTATGGGCGGTGTGGGAGCCATCATCGCCACCCTGGGCGGCGGGGCACTCTACAAGCTCAACCCGGCTTATCCCTTCTGGATGGGTTCCATTCTGGTGATCGTGGCCACCCTGCTTCTATTCCTCTTCATCCGGGAACCCCGGGAATACGAAATTACCTCCAGCGAGCGCCCGGCTTTATTCCGCAGCCTCAAAGAAGTGGTCAAAGACCCGGATAAGAGCGCCTTCCGCATTCTCCTGGCGATCTTCTTCTGGTTCGTCGCCTACAATGCCATCGAGGCCTTCTTCACCCTCTACGCACAGAATCATCTCGGCCTGCCCGGTGGTGACGGTGCCCGTCTGCTGGGGCAGCTTTCGCTGATTTTTGTGCTCTTTGCGCTTCCGGCGGGATACATCGGGGGCAGCTGGGGGCGGCGGCGCACGATCATCACCGGCATCCTTCTCCTCTCGGCCTGCATGTTACTCATGTTCCTGCTGCCTGCGCCAACCCTCCTCATCCAGGTGACCCGGCTGCCCGTGCTGGGGGTGGTGCCGATCATCGGCGTGATCCTCATGATCGCGGGGGCAAGCTGGGCCCTGATCAACGTCAACTCCCTCCCCATGGTCGTCGACATGACCGACAACCTGCGCGTGGGCACCTACACCGGCCTGTATTACCTCTTTTCCACGCTGGCGGCCATTGTCGGGCCCAATATCAATGGATGGATCATCCAGCTCACCGGCAAAGATTACAACCGGGTGATGCTGGTCGGACCCATCTTCATGTTCATCGCCCTGCTGATGATGATCGGTGTTCGCCGGGGCGAGGTTCAGGGAGACTGACGCACCCGCCCCGGCCAGAGAGGGCTTTCACCGCCCGTACGAACCGGTAATGTAGCCCTCCAGATCGTGAATCTTGTGCAGCTGGTCATCGATGACCCAGCGCACCACATCACCGATGGAAACCAGCCCCACCAGGCGCCCCTCTTCCAGCACCGGCAGGTGGCGGATGCGTTTCTCGGTCATAAGCTTCATGCAGTCATCCAGAGACTGGCGTGGGGTCACTGTGATTACCTCTCGCACCATCAGCTCATGCACAGGCAGATCGAGCGGGCAGACCCCTTTGCGTGCAATCATGCGCACTACATCACGCTCGGAGAGGATGCCTGCGATTTTCTCTCCATCGGTCACCAGCAATGCCCCCACGTTCTTTTCCGCCAGCCGTTGCAGGGCTTCGAGCAGGGGGGTGTCGGGGCTCACCGTCCACACGTTGTGCCCTTTTTCCTTCAAAATATCGCTGACCAGATACATACTTACCTCCTGAACCCTCACCTGAACAGGAATGCTGATTTCATTATAGCAAAATAAAGATTAATATCATAACTTTTGTCATATTGTGAAAATTATCACAAAATCGCCAGAAAACAAAAAGCCCCCGGTTGTCTGCGGGGGCTAAACATTCCCTGAAGGACCTCACGGGCCTTTTTGCAGTGAACGGACGTAGTTTACTATATCCCAGCGCATTTCTGGCGTGGGCAGGTTTTCTTTCAAAGAGGGCATTTTCCCCACCCCGTTCGTAATGGTCATAAAAATTTCACCATCCGAAAGGGTGAGCGGACGTCCTTCCAGCAGGCTGGGGGGTTTCTTCTCCACCAGGAAAGCCGCAAACGGCCCGTTGCCCTTGCCAGTTGCCCCGTGGCAAATAACGCAGTTGATCTCAAACTGGGTCTTTCCGCGCTCCAGAGAGGCGGCATCGGCGGGCACCGGGTTGGGGGGTGCGCCCAGCTCAGGGATATACGCCGCCCCCTGGATGGGCACCGATCGGGCTGGAAGCGGCAGAGGGGCTTCCTGAGCGATGAAGGACGGCTGGATCTCCATGAAGCTGATCCACTCGATCTTGATAATATCGTACGTAAACAGCAGGCCGATCAGCAGGGGGGTCACTGCCAGCCCCAGCACGATGAGCAGACGTTTCAGAACAGCCATAACTTTTTTGCCTCCGCACCATGAATGATCTCCGCACCCAGGCCAGTCAGAGCCTCATGCAGGCGAGGGTCGAGTTCCGGCGGGGCCCAGAAGAGCACACCGATATGTCCATCGGTAATGCGTGGGTCGTACCCCTGTGGGCCAAAGGAAGGGGAGATCATCTCCACAAACACCCCCAGAAACGTACTGATGAGCAACCCCAGCATGGTGAGCTCAAAAAAGACCACAAACGAGGTCGGCAGGGTCTGATACGCCATACCCCCCACGCGGATGGGGTAGAGCAGCGGGGTTCCGAAATTGAAAAACAATGCGGTGAGAAACCCCATCAGAGCTCCGGCGATGCCGATGATGGAAATCCGCGTCCAGGCCATGGGGCGCCCGAGCATCTTTTCGGAAAAGGGCGTGCCCGAAATGACCGTCATATCGCGGTCGGTAATCCCCATCCCGCGCAGGGTTTCCAGAGCCTCTGCGGCCTGGTCAAGCGCGTCTTCGGGGAACAATGCCAGGTGTATGATCCGTCTGGACATATCGCCCTCCTCACTCCAGCTCCGATACCGAAGGCACCACCGTCTTTCCCACTTTGACCACCTTGTGCGCTTCCTGCCCCTCACGCACCTCCCACACCGGCACCAGCGGGATCAACCGCGAGGCCAGCAGATAGAGCAAAATAAAGAGGCAGAGCGTCCCAAAGGCAATGCTGATCTCCGGCAGGCGGGGGGAATATTCTCCCCAGTCGAAGGGGAAACGCTGATGGCCCAGAGTCATCGGAATGATGGTGTACCGTTCGAAATACATGCCCACATTGATGAGCACGGTGATGATAAACATGGCCCACGGGGTGCGGCGGATTTTGCGACTCCACAGCGTGAGCCACGGAATCACCACATTGAAAAACAACATACAATACCACACCCACGCCGTCGGCCCGGTGGCATGGAGCGTAAGGATGCGGCGCGTGACCTCATACCCCCCGTACCAGCTCACCAGGTAGTCGTTGAAGAAGAAGTAAGCCCAGGCCATGGAGAACACCAGCACCAGTTTTCCCAGGGCATCGAGGTGCTCGGGACGGATGAAGTAATCCATGTGTTTGAGGGTGGCGCGCAATATCACGAGGATGGTAATCACCGCCGACACACCGGAGAGGATGGCGCCGATGATGAAGTAGGGGCCGAAAATCGTGGAATTCCACCCGCCAACCTGCCCCACAGCGAAGTCCCAGGAGACGATGGTATGCACCGAGAACATCACCGGGATGATGGCAAAGGCGAAGATGTTAATCGCCTTACGCAAACGGAACCACTCCGCCTCGGTGCCGCGCCATCCCAGCGCCAGGGCTTTATAAACGGCGTGGCGCCAGCCCTGCGTTCGGTCGCGCGCCATGGCCAGGTCTGGCAGAAGGGGCAAATAGAGGTAAATGGTGCTGGAAAGAAGGTAGGTGGTGATGGCCAGAAAATCCCATACCAGCGGAGAGCGGAAGTTCGGCCACAACCAGCGCGCATTGGGATAAGGGATCATCCAGTAGAAGACCCACACCCGGCCGAGGTGAATGAGCGGGTAAAGCGCACCAGCGGCCAGGCCAAAGGTGGTCATCAATTCGGCGGCGCGGGTGAACGGGCGGCGAAATTCTGCCTTAAAGACGCGCAAAATGGCCGAGACGAAGGTACCCGCGTGGCTGATGCCGATCCAGAACACGAAGGTGACGATGAACACCCCCCAGTAAATCGGTTTGCGAATGCCTGCGATGCCGATGCCGGTGAAAATCATATATCCCCACATACCTACCAGGCAAACCAGTACGAGGGCGGTAAGCACGCCCACGGCCACCCAGTAGCGCGGCGAGGTACTGTACATGGATTCCATCACCATGCGATTCAGTTCCTCACGCGGGCGCGGGTCGAACATCAATTGTTCACGCAGGGCTTCCTCTTCTTCCCGTGCGGGCTGGTTCAGAGCCGGTGAGACAGGTTGCGTTTCAACCGCCATAATAACCGCCTCCCTTCAGATAAGTCACTTTGGGCTGGGTACCCAGCTCTTCAAGCAGGGTGGTTCCGCGCTGACTGCGGGCCGCTTTGCTCACCCGGCTTTCGGGGTCACTCAGATCTCCGAAGATAATGGCATCTGCCGGGCAGGCCTGTGCACAGGCGGGGATGACCTCACCATCCTGCAGGGTGCGCCCCGCGGCTTTGGCCTGTTCCTGGCCGGCACGGATGCGCTGAACGCAGAAGGTACATTTTTCCATCACCCCGCGCCGCCGCACGGTGACGTTAGGGTTAAGGTAATAATTCATGGGCGCGGGAATCTGATAGGTATAGTCGTACCAGTTGAAACTGCGCGCGGTGTAGGGGCAGTTGTTGGCACAGTAGCGCGTTCCAATACAGCGGTTGTACACCTGAAGATTGATCTGCTCCTCTTCACTGTGAACGGTTGCAAAGACGGGGCAAACCGGCTCGCAGGGCGCGCGCCCGCACTGCTGGCACATCACCGGCTGGTAAGCAGGCGACACCTCCGGGTACTCCCCCTCCCAGGTACGCTGGACACGAATCCAGAACATGTTGCGCCCGTAACCGGCTTCTTCCTCTCCTACCCAGGGAATGTTATTTTCCATCGCACAGGCGGTGACACAGGCATTGCAGCCGGTGCACAGGTCTAAATCTACCACCATTCCCCAGCGTTCTCTGGTTTCCTGTTGTTCAGCCATGGTTTCAACTCCTTTGGTTTCCAAGTACCGTTAATGTTCACCGTACACGCCCGCCCGGCTCTCCAGGCGCGAAAGGGGGCGCCGCCGCCCGGTGGGCGACAGAGTCACAAGCACATCTCCGTAAGCCAGATCGCCCGCCTCGTTGAGCTGTGCCCCCAGCAAAACTGCCGGGTTGGCACCCCGCCCTTCTGCCCAGCGCCCCAGGGCCGTGTGCCCCTGACCGAAGGGAATGGCCACGGTATCGGGCCGGATCGCCGGGAAGAGATACACCACGGCTTCGATGGAGCCCGATGGCGAAGTAACCCGAACCACATCATCATCCTTGAGGCCCAGCTTCTCGGCCAGCTGAGGGTGCACTTCAACCCAGGTGTTCCACATCACCGTGGTTGAGGGCGAGGGTGTTTCTTGCAACCACGGGCGGTTAGCCCCGCTGCCGTCTCCCAGGTGGGTGGGATAAGTGATCAAACGGAATTGCCCTTCAGGAGCCGCCGCCCCCTGAGCCATCTCCACCTGCAGGTCAGGCTGGTTGGTGGGAGTCGTCAGACCGGCCTGCTGGGTCCACCAGCCGCCAGCCTGCAGGTAACGCGCCCAGAAGGTGGCAATTTCGGTAGCTTCTACCGTCACCCCCGGTTCATTGAGCAGGGTGGCCAGCTTGCTCTGCAGGAAGGTTACCTCGTCATTGTACGGGAGCTTACCGGCTGAAAGAAGCACATCAGCCGTGGCCCGAGTATCGTAGAGAGGAACAACCACCGGCTGGAGGCTGGAAAAAATCATCCGATCTGACCCGGCCAGGGTGCGCTGATACCCCCACGATTCAAGCGGGGTATGATCGGGGAGTACGTAATCGCTCTGAAGGGCGGTTTCATCAGGGAAGGAAGCAAAAGAGATGACGCGCGGAACGTTGGCCAGCGCCTCCGTAAAGCCCAGCGCAGGGGGCAATTCAAAAACGGGGTTGGCGCCGTGGATGAAGAGAGTCTCCACCTTTCCAGCGCGCATCTGTTCGATGAGCGCCTGCACATCTCTCAACGAGCCAGAATCCGGGCGGGAAGGACTGAGGAAGATACCGCCGGGGCGCCCCATGTTTCCTGCGGCCAGGTTGAGCAGGAGGATGTTCCGCGCCGCCACCAGCCCACCGGCGTGAGCCAGAGCCTGCCCGCCGGGGAGAAACAGAGGGTGCTCCGCACGGGCGATGCGGTCGGCAAGCTGTTCCAGCCTTTCCATAGAAATTCCTGCCGCGGCAGCGCTGGCCTCCACATCCACCTGACCTGCGCCCAGGGGCACCTTCCACCCCCTGCTCTGAAGCAGGCTTCCCAGCGCCAGCGCCACCTGACCTTCGGTGCCCGGCGGCACCGGCAGCCATTCATCCGCCACACCTGAAGTGAGCGAGCGGCGCGCTTCAAAAGAGATGAGATACCCGCGTTTCTTTCCATCCGTGCGGCGGAACTGGCTGAAGCCGCGGGTATACGCCACCGGAGAAAGCCAGGTCTCCAGGAAGTTGGCTCCAAATGAGACCACCACATCGGCACCGGCCAGGTCGAAGTAGGGGAAGCGCGCCTCGCCGAACACCTGTCGTACGGCTTCCACCAGGGTAGCGCGCGCTTCGAACATTCCCAGGGCACCAAAACGCACCGGCGGGGGAGCGCCAATGGCCTGAGTGAGCTCAAGCACCAGGTCATAGAGATGATCAGGCGCCAGCCCCAGATAAAAAGCCACCCCCGCCCCCGCACCGTTCAGCGCCTCGCGGACCACACCCAGCGCCGTGTCCCAGTCCAGCGGCTCCAGAGTCGGGTTGCCGCGGCGGGCACGTTTACCCGGGCGCTGGATGCGGTCGGGGTTATACAGGCCCTGCACACCGGTTAAACCGCGTGAGCAGAGTTTCCCGTGGTTGACCGGATGGGCAGGGTTGCCTTCGGCTTTGATCGCCCGCCCCTCAAAGGTGCGCATGATCAGGCCGCAGCCAGCCGGGCACTCGATGCAGGTGGTGGCAAAATAGGTGCTTTCACCTAAAACGGCATATTCGGGCATTTCATAGTAGGGGCGGCGCGTCACATAGCGCGCTGCCGGGCCACAACCCGTCAGCACGGCAGCAGCGGCGCTCAGTCCGCTCAATTTGAGAAAGTTTCGCCGAGAAATCGTATCGCTCATGCAAACGTCCTTGTCTAGCGGATCAATAATGGCAGAGGGAACAATCCGAGAGGCGCGTCCACTTCTCCGGAGCCTGCTTTGCGTGGCAGGAGAGGCACCAGCCCATGTTCTGGCGCGGAATCGGCTGCGCCACCGTGACCTTCTTCATATCGCCGTGGCAGGTTTCACAGGCTACCCCGGCGGCCACGTGCGGGCGATGGTTGAAGTGAACGAACTCCGGTTGAATGAAAACCGGCACCCAGGGAATGCCCTCGCCCTTTTCCACGTAGGCCACCAGTTTTTGAAGCTCTGGAGATGTTTTGGTTTTGGCCACCTGTTGATGACACCCCCAGCACTTTTGCGTGGAAGGCAGGCCAGCCACCGGCCCCCACTGGGCCCCTGGATGACAGTACAGGCATGGGATGCCCGCCCCCACATGAAAGTTGTGCGGGAACTGAATGGGCTGTTGAGGGACGGTCTGGGTCAGGTAAATACCTCCCACAGCGCCCCCCAGCAGGATCAAAACGATCAGTCCGGCAGTCACCCGCACCCAGGGACGCAGCCACCATGGCAATGTTTTTTTCATGGACGGGTTCCTTTCTTTGGTCAAAGTCGCGATGCGTTGCGTCTGAAAATCCACCAAGGCGCGGAGCTACTCATCCTTTTTTGCCACTTCCGCGCACAAGCCAAACAATGACGAAGAGCACACCCACCAGGAAGACCCCCAGCACCACAGCAAAACCCAACCCGGTGGCCACCGCTCCGAGCGCAGTGAGGATGCCCGTCAGGAAGCTGGTTGCCGGGCCGCCGGGCCGCGCCTGGGTTTCGGCCGGGAGCTCACCCAGCGCCCCACCCTGCTGTTCAGTGACCAGGCCACTGGGCAGGCTCTGAGCATAGAGAAGCACATCCCGCCCGTCCTGCGGCGTCCAGCCGAGGTCAAAACCCACCACCATGTCGGTTCCGGGGGTGCCAAAGCGCGTCTTGTGCAGAAAACGCCACGGGTCCACCACCGCCAGCGTTCCAAGGGTGGCATCGCGCCCCTCGAAACGAAAGGCAATTTTCGCTCCATCCGCGCCATGACAACGAGCACACTGGTCATTGTAAAGCTGGCTCCCATGCCCGGCATTTCCACCCTTCACCCGCAGGGTTTGCAGATCAATGTACTGAGTGTCATCGATGAGCGCGCTCTTGAGAAAAACCGCCAGGTCATTCAGGCTGGCATCATCGAGATAGGCGGAGAAATTATGCTCGGGGTCAGCGCTCCCTTTAAGGATAGCCACCAGTTCTTCGGCGCTCTTGCTCTGGGCCGCGGCATACACTCCCGGAAAGCCCGTGTATCGCCCGCTTCCCTGCCGGTAGGCCCCGTCTTTTCCCTGGTAATCCCACCCATGGCAGGAAACACACCGCCAGGTCTCTTCTCCACTGCGTGTGTTGGTGGTTTGCCGCCCCCAGATGGGCATGTTTCCCGAAGGGGGGGTAACGCCCAGGGTTGCGTACCAGTTGTCGTAGAGTTTGGCCCCACGGGTGATGCTTCCCTGTTCCTGGGCCAAGCGCCCTGCCAGCACCGGCCTGATGAACCCGGCCAGCACCACCAGCACTGCCAAACCCGCCGACAGGCCCCAGATGATCAGACTCCTGTGTTTCATGGGCAGTCTCCTCTCTCCAGGCTCAAGCCTTGCGTTTGGGAAAAAATTACCCCATCTTTTGTAAATTATATCCAACATTAACCTTTTCTAAACATCCAGTTCAGGGGTGATCTTCGGGTGATTACCCCGGATGATCCACCAGACACCAAAAGGGGCGACTCTTCCCCGCAGGGCCGCGCCCAAATATAGAAAAGGCCATCCCATCCGTTGCAAGCAGGTGAGCACCCTCCCCACCCGGTGCGCGATGGGGTTGATCAGGTTCGACATGGCCTGGTTTCTCCTTGATCAAAGGGGTTGCACCCTTCTATAATTACAGAGCCATTCAAGTTATTCGCCGCTTTCATAATCCATCTTTTCATGCATGAGGAATCCCTTCGATGAGTGCATTATTATCCGGTAAAGTTGCCGTCATCACCGGCTCAAGCCGCGGACTGGGCCTGAGCATGGCTCAACGTTTTGCGCGCGAAGGCGCTGCGGTGGTCATCTCTTCTCGCGGACAACAGGCCTGCCAGCAAGCCGCCGAAGACCTCTCCCGCCAGGGATATGCCGCGGCCGCCTGCGCCTGTGATGTGGCTGACCCTCAACAGGTAGAAGCCCTGGCCGATTTCGCCGTGCGAACCTTCGGCAGGCTGGATATCTGGGTCAACAACGCCGCTCTTTCCTGTGCGTACGGGCCTACCCTGGCCATTGACCCCCGTGAGTTTGAGCGGGTGACCCGCACCAATATTCTCGGCACTTACTACGGTTCTATGACGGCCCTGCGCCGCTTCACCGCGCAGGGTTCAGGTAAACTGATCAACCTCGTGGGGCGGGGCGCCGATCGCCCGGCTCCTTTCCAAAATGCCTACGCCTCGAGCAAAATCTGGGTGGTGTGGTTCACCCGCGCCCTGGTGGAAGAAACCCGCAACCGCGGAGTTGAGGTTCATCTCCTTAACCCCGGGCTGATGTTCACCGATCTGGTCGGTGAGGTGCAGGCGGTTGAGGGTTTTGAGGACAAACTCAGGCCTTTCGAGACGGTGCTCCGTATGTGGGGGCGCCCACCTGAGCTGGCGGCAGAAAAGGCACTCTGGCTGGCCTCTGCCGCCACCGATGGCCGCACCGGGCAATACATCAACGTGCTCACCCCGGGGGTGATCCTCAGCGGCCTGTTCCGCGAGGGCCTGCGGCGGTTGTTCAGACGCCCTCAACCCGGGGTTGATATTCACATCACCACCGTTCCTGAATTCAACGGGAAACAACCCCATTAATCGGTTATCATACCTTTATGATCTATGAGATTGAACTCACCACGCTGACCTACGGCGGCGAAGCCCTGGGACGATTGCCCGACGGGCGTGCCGTGTTTGTACCTTTTGCCCTGCCGGGAGAACGTGTTCGGGTGGAACTGGTGGAAGATAAACGCGGTTACGCGCGCGGCAGGCTGGTTGAGGTGCTCCGTCCGGCTCCCGGGCGCATTGCCCCGCGTTGTGCCCACTTTACTGCCTGCGGCGGATGCCATTACCAGCACCTCTCTTATGCCGATCAGCTGGAGGCCAAAACCAGCATCCTGAAAGACCAGCTGGAACGCATTGCGGGGATAACCAACCCGCCCATGCGGCCCATTGTGCCTTCAGCCAGCCCCTGGTACTATCGAAACACCGTTCAGTTTCACCTCGACCCGCAGGGGAAACTGGGGTTTCAGGCCGTGGATGGAAAGACGGTTGTGGCGATCAGGGAATGCCACCTCCCTGAGGAACCCCTCAATGAGCTCTGGCCACAGCTCGATTTCGAGCCGCTCCCTGGCCTGGAACGCATTGCCCTGCGGCTGGATGCGCGTGGCGAAGTACTGGTGACGCTGGAAAGCACGACCCCCGAAGCTCCTGCCCTGAGCGTGGAAGAACTGCCGGTTTCGGTGGTCTTCCTCAGCCCCGAAGGCCCCACTGTACTGGCCGGCGAGGCCTTCGCCGTGCTGGAGGTGCTCAGGCGTCCCTTCCGCGTCTCAGCCGGGTCTTTCTTCCAGGTCAATACCGCCATGGCCGGGGCGATGGTGACCCATCTGCTCGAAACGTTGCCCCTGAAAGACGGGCAGACCATCCTCGATCTCTACTGCGGGGTGGGCCTGTTCAGTGCGTTTCTCGCTCCGCGCGCAGGGCGGCTGATCGCCGTGGAGTCGGCCCCCTCTGCCTGCGAAGACTTCATCTTCAACCTGGATGAATTCGATCATGTAGAGCTCTACCAGGGAGAAGCCGGGGTGGTGTTGCCCTCTCTGGAGGTACAACCCCAGATCGCCATCGTCGACCCGCCGCGCGCCGGATTGGAGAGGCCCGCCCTCGACGCCCTCCTGCGGTTGCGACCCGACGTGCTGGCCTACGTCTCCTGTGACCCGGCCACCCTGGCCCGCGATTGCAAGCGTCTGCTCTCCGGCGGGTATGCCCTGCAACAGGTGACCCCTTTCGATCTCTTTCCACAAACTTACCATGTGGAGAGTGTGGTATTGATGACAAATGTAAAAAACAAGTGAGCGCCTGAAAAACGGCTTCAATTCAGGGTTTTCCCGTGATTTGCCGCCCGCGGGAAATTTGCTTTTTGGCGACGGAGATGCCGGGAAGCCCTGTATTTTTAT
>AMZC01007250.1_pt1 | contig 29508 bp, 20 predicted proteins | sample 948551 | NCBI WGS metagenome assembly AMZC01 (sample SAMN01120625, study PRJNA171369) | bioreactor sludge metagenome | biome: sludge; isolation source: anaerobic thermophilic cellulolytic sludge from lab reactor | place: China: Hong Kong, Shek Wu Hui wastewater treatment plant | collected... | reverse complement strand
TATTATAAAATTATTTTGGACGGATGTGATCCTGAATGTTAAAATGAATCACTACGAATATAAGAAAAATTTAATAAGGAACAAAATTATCTGATCCTTTATTGACTTGATTGCCAGGAGCATTTTTTACTTCTTAATAGAATCTAACTTACAGCAGTTTCATAATCGCTTTAAAGATAGCAGGCATACTACAAACCGGTCAACTATAAAAATCCATCCAGGTAATCCATTAGCAATTGCAAAATAATTGTCCAATGCGGATATATCCCGGAAACAAACAACCTGGTACCAATTCTCATATTACCCTTAATAAATACGAAGCACCGGGTCACTCAGGTAATAACGGATATCTACAAAAGTCAAAATTACATTTTCATGATAGGTCAGAGCTAATAAAGCTGAACAATTCCCAAAACCACGGTTAGAAAAATCCTTAATAATATTGCACTTTCCCTCCTCTGCTGCCTGACGGGCCCGTAAATCTATAGAATGTTACGAGATTGTTTATACATAAAGGCAAAAGTATTGCGCCACTATGTTCTTGAATATCAACGTTGATATCTGAAATCAGCTGCCCTAAGGAATTATAGAGTTCTAACCTGAATCTTCCCAATTGCAATTCATGATACTCAAGATAAATCTTGCCAGAACTTCCCTCAAGTCTGACATCCACCTTTATTGAATGATTTTTTGATTCCGCCTGAGTGATTAGATTTCGTGAATCAAACTCCATCAACTGCCACTGACCATTGTTGTGAAAGTACCAGTCAGAAACTCCGAGTTCATGGATAATGTTTGCAGAGTTCCGGAAATCAATTCCCAACTGAACTAGTGCGTGACCTTGGATACGTGCCCGACTGACTACCTTATAACCTGTATATGAAAAACCCTGTGGTGATATGTAGTTATCCGTCCATAAATGCCATATCCTTTGACGGTAGTCTGATGGATAAAACTCTAATATGCCATTATTTACCGTTCCAGGGAATGGTTCGGGGTTGTAGGCCCCCGGAGGGAAAAATGGATATCGTAAGAATAACCCGCCATCATAAACTGGATGAAAAGTGGTGTAATTATGTTCGCAAAGCAAAACAGAATCATTGCCATTATAACCATATACACGCAACCAGTCAATCTGTACCGAACAACTGTCGATCAACTCATTATCGGATAAGGCAATGATCCAGCCCAAGATTTTATTATCCGTTGCATAAGGAACTTTAGTATTCCGAAAGGATTTGTGGTGAGGAGCTTCATTAGGAATTCTATCATCTGATGCCTGATGAGGTTGAGAAATATCAGGAGGATTTGGAGACACTTGTCCATATGGGCCCATTTTTAGCGAAATATTAAATCCGCTCCCTTCACTGTTGCGTGTAGTATATAAATCACTTAGCAGTTCGTTGTTGATGTAAACACGGGCATACTTTAAACCGTGACAATCAATCCTGTTGGGTACAAGGCTGTCGGAGTATTTGTTTCCACCGGCCACCCACCAATAATAATCGCCATATACCGGTAACTTGTACCGGATATTGAACAGCAAACGGCCATTTGGATCAGTGGTTGTGGATACAGAGTATTCGTTAGGACCGGTATTGGTCATTGGAAGCGTTACGTATGGAATATAACCCATATAAGTCACATCGGATGGCTGGAAAGGAAACACAACCCTAATGGTAAGATTGGTCTGGGCTTTCGAATTCAAAATACATAAGCTGAGTAAAATCAATAGGGAATTTTTCATGGTCAAAGGTTTTTTATAAGCTGTTGCATAACAAAGATAAATATATTTTAAATAGAATACAAGTTTTATTTAGTCGAAAATCAATAATTTATAGGATTTAAGAGATATAAAAATTCTTTGTTCCGTCTCGTACGGGACGGGATATTTTTCATAACCTGCTACTACTCATATTGTATTCCTTCGGAATACTCTCATGTTTATATTATTATATCTTATAAAAACCTTTCAACCAAACAGGATTCAGCATACTTTTTTCTTATAATGCATAAAAAAACAGGACCTTGCATCTACAGCACAGTCCTGTTTTTAATTCGCAAAGCTTATTCTTAAGTCTTGTTTTCCAGAAGTATATTATTTGTTTTTTATTTCATCTCCAGCCTTTGCTCTAGCTTCAGATCGTCAGAAGAAGAACCGGCGTGCAGGGTATATGTACCTGGCTTAACCTTCCAGCCATTGGCACTGACATCCCAATGGGCAAATGAACGTTCATTGAGCAACATACGTACAGTACCACTCTCACCTGGCTGCAAAGTAAGCGTTGCAAATCCTTTTAACTCCTTCACCGGCATATCTTCGGCCTGAGGCGGAGCCACATACAGTTGCACTACTTCCGTACCTTCACGTTTGCCGGTATTAGTAATTTTCACTAATACTTCAAACTCCTTATCATTCAAGCGATTTACCTTCATTTCATCATACGAGAAGGTGGTATACGACAGACCATACCCGAAAGCGAAGGCGGGTTTAACATTATTTTTATCATAATAACGGTAACCCATGAAGATGCCTTCCGAATAAGGTGCATTTAATGAAGGGTCTTTGTAACCCTTGTAGGCCGGAGATTGTTGTGGAGAAGCAATAAAAGAGAAAGGCAGGCGCCCCGAAGGATTTACTTTTCCGGTGATGATATCGGCCAAGGCACGCGAACCTTCCTGCCCGGGGAAAAGTGCATCAATCAATACGGGCACCTTGCTTCCCCAGTTCTGCATATCTATGGCAGTGCCGCCGTAAAGCACAACTACGGTTCGAGGATTGGCCTTAACCACAGCTTCTATCAGCTGATCCTGACCATTCGGCAAACGCATTCCGTTTACCTTATCGTAGCCTTCGCTTTCGATGTAGTCGCTCGAACCCACAAATACAAGTGCTATATCGCTGTTGCGAGCTGCTTCAGCAGCTTCGGCAATCATACGGGAGCTTTCGCTTTCATTGCCAAAGTCATCCCAGCCCAATTGAATAACAGCTGAACCTCCATTTTCATAGAACTCGAGTTGTATATCGTAAGCCTGGCCGGCTTTGAGTTCCACGCTTGCCGAATCGACAGTGGTACCATGGTCAGTCCAGTTGTCGATAAGTAATTTGCCGTTAAGAGTGAGACGCACCCCATCGTCGCTGGCAGTGAAAAGGGCGTATTTACGGGTTTGGGGAGCAATAAGCTTCCCGGTCCATCGAACGGAGTAATGATCCTTTTCGATACCAGGAGCAGGCGGATTGTCTTCCCAATTAAAATCAATATTAGCATCCACGCGTTCAAAAGCGGGCGTCCCTTCTGGTTTCATCTGATTGAAATACTCAGCCTTTAAACCGGGTTTACCATCGGGTGTCAGGAAAAATTGCGAAGGAATAGACGTAAGCGGACTGGCAGCGAGACGAACCCCTTCGGCATAATTAATCTTTACTTTATCACCAGCCAGCTGACGGAAGACTTCCAACGGAGAAGCTGCAGAACGAGGAGTTACACGAGAGCTTCCACCACCCCCTGTGCGGGCAATGGCTGCATTGGGTCCGATAATAGCAACCGACTTCAACGTACCGAAATCGAGGGGAAGCAGGTTGTTATCGTTTTTCAACAAAACGATGGAGCGTGCAGCCACCTCATAAGCCAGCTTAGTACTTGCCTCAGTGGGATCAGGCACAGTGAAATCAGCCGGACGATCGAATAAGCCGGATTTGAATTTCACATAAAGAATACGACGTACCATGTTGTCGATATCAGCTTGGGTAATTTCGCCACGCTGCAACGCTTCCTTAATATTCTTCTCGTTAAAATACACGCCAGTGGGCATTTCGAGCTCCAATCCATTTTTGATGGCGTTGACGGTGGAATGGGTAGCCCCCCAGTCAGAAACCACCAGACCACGGAATCCCCAATCATTTTTCAAGATATCCATGAGTAGGTGTTTATTTTCAGAGGCGTACCAGTCGTTTATTTTGTTATAGGCAGCCATCAGGCTCAGGGCTTCACCCTCCTTCACGGCCATTTCGAAATGAGGAAGATAAATTTCCCGCAGCGTGCGTTCATCCACCTGTACATTAAGCCGCATGCGCTCCCATTCCTGATTATTCAGGGCATAATGTTTTACTGAAGTAATTACACCCTCCTTCTGCACTGCTTTTACATAAGCTACTGCCATTCGTCCGGCCAACCAGGGGTCTTCGCCATAGCTTTCGAAATTTCGTCCTCCGGTAGGAAAACGATGCATATTGATGCAGGGCCCAAGGATATAGTTGCGTCCTTTGAAAAGGGTTTCAAGGGCAAGCTGGCGACCATATGCAGCAGCCAAAGAGGTATCCCAGGTAGCTGCCAGCGAAACACCTGAAGGAAAGGCTGTGGATTGGTCCCAACGAACACCTATCGGGCCGTCACTCATTTTGAAATCGGGAATGCCCAATCTTTCGTTATAAGCCGTTTTCATTCCCCGCTCGTCGGGCAATCCAGCCAATTGCTGAATCTTTTCTTCCAGGGTCATTCGCTTCAGCAGATCCTCTACTCTTTCCTCCACACTACGCGAAGGATCTTTATAAATGGGCTTACGACCGCAGGAAGCTAAAACTACTACAAAAGTCATCAAAATGGCAAACGAAAATTCCCTAAGCATATGACTTAATATTTAATGGTTTGAATAGCATGCGCAGGAATCTGTAAACGTGTCATCCCATCACCACAAATCAGGAGGTACTCCAATGGTTGGTCCTGGGTATTCAAAACAACAGAGACGTAACTACCGTCAGGGTTTTCGAATGAGGTGGCCAAAAGGGCGCTTCGTGATGGTGAAGTACTGAGCCTTCTGGCTCCGCGTTGGATGAATTTAGAGAAATGTCCAATGTAATAGTACGCCGGAGTGATGAATAATTCACCGGATCGCGTATCGCCGTGCATAGGAGCGAAGCAGAAATTACCCACATGATTGGGCCCCCCTCTTTCATCGAGGAGTATATTCCAATCAGTCCAGGCTGAGGTGCCGTTATTGAAATCGTGTATCATGGAAATAGCATACTCTTCTCCATTCGGCCAATAATCGAAATGATCGGGAACAAAGCTTTCTACCGTGCCTTCAGTGAATATGATATATTTATCGGGGTAATTATCATGTACATTTCTAACATTGTCGAACATGGGTTTTCCACCCGACCAGTCTTCGTACCAATGAAATCCTATGCCCCAGGCATATTTCGAAGCTTCCGAATCTGAGAAAATAACATCGGCGCGGTAGGGCATCAGGTCGCGATTGTGGTCCCATACAATGATTTTTTTGTCTTTTAAGCCATTTTTCCAAAAGGTAGGACCTAAATAATACTTCAGAAAATCTCTTTCTTCCTCGGCGGTAAAAATACACGACTCCCAGGTCTGGCGAGCCATGGGTTCATTCTGTATGGTTACACCCCAGATCGGAACCCCGGCGTTTTCATATTCCCGGATAAATTTAACAAAGTAGTTGGCCCAGGCTTGATAATATTTGGGAAGGAGTTTGCCACCCTTCAGCATACTATTATTATCCTTCATAAAAGCCGGAGGGCTCCAGGGACTGGCAAAAAGCAAGGCCTTGTTCCCACTTATTTCCATGGCTTTTTTAATCAAAGGGATACGATATTTCATGTCGTGGGCAATATTGAATGAAGCAAGGGCACTATCGCCTTCATCAATATAGGTATAACTCTCACTACTAAAATCACAGCTATGAATATTGGTTCTGATAAAGTTGTAACCAATCCCTTTTTCCGGATGAAAATAAGCCTCAAGCATTTTGTTCTGGTTTTCAGGGCTCAAACGGGCAAAAGTTTCAGCAGCAGCATCAGTAATTGCCCCCCCAATTCCAATCATTTCCTGATATTTCTTATTCGGATTTATAAAAACTGCAATTTCTGTCTCCAGGGGTTGACGGGCTGAATCGAAAACGCCGGAGACAGAAAGGGTCAGTCTCAAGCTTGTGTCGCGGGCAGTAGTGTACACTTCATACTTTTTATCCTTAATACTTACAGATGCTGGAACAGTGCTTTGCTTAGGATCACCCGAATTACACGAGTGTAAAATAATCGTAATCAGCACCAAAAAGATCAAATACCGATAATATTTCATATTTTGAGGTTTATTAGTTATAAGATTTCATTTGTTAGTGGCAAATATACACCAAGCAGAATTTTATTTAACAAAAAAACATAAAATTTTTCTGTAGCCTGACTTGTGGCTATGTGAAAAGTTGCTTAAAAACCAAAACCACGCATGTAGGTATGAATTCAAACAAAAAAATTGGCCGGGTAGGTTTAGTCACGAATGTTGTTGGTATTCAGATGAATTCATGGTTCATAAACAAAAATGACAATAATTTCATTTGGAATACCGGGTTTTGGGTTCTCTTCTTAGGGGGCTGGCATTAAAACAAAGATTTATCTAAATATTAAAACAAATCATTATCTTTGAACGTCAAAAACAAAAAAACCAACCTTTATGAGCAGAAACCTTACCATGAGTCTAAGAATGAAAGCATTAGGGCTTATTTCAGCCTTACTCCTGACACAGTTGGCCTTTGCTACCGACGGATATTTCACTTTAGGTTATGGAGCCAGAAGCAACGGAATGGCCGGTGCGGGAGTTGCGCTTTATGGGAATTCCCTTTTTGGAGCCACAAATCCTGCCGGAATGGTCTATTTAGGCAAAACCTATGGCATTAGCGTAGGATTATTTAATCCCATGAGATCCTTTGAAGTTACAGGGGCTCGGTCGATGCCTATGCCGGGTATGTTTCCTCCCCCTTTTGGTTTACAGCCCGGAACAACCTTCAGTGGAAGCACCTTTTTCCCCATGCCGGCATTTGCAGCTAACTTTTCGTTAGGTGAAAAAAATGCTCTGGGGGTATCACTTTATGGCAATGGAGGCATGAATACCGACTATAATGCCAAAGTGTTTTATTCCCCTTATCTAGACGGACCTGTGATGCCTGGAGGAATGAACCCCATGAGCGGTATTGAAGCCCCTACAGGCATTAACCTTATGCAAATGTTTGGTGCATTTACTTTCTCTCACAAATTCAACGACAATTTCAGCCTGGGTGTAAGTGGTATTGCAGCCTGGCAGTCGTTTGAGGCCAAAGGCCTACAGGCATTTGCCAATTTTGGCATGTCATCCGATCCTGCCAGCCTCACCAACAATGGAAGTTCCACTTCATTGGGATTTGGAGGGAAAATAGGCATTTTAGCTAACGTGATTCCTCAGCTTAGTGTTGGTGCTACATTCCAAACACCTCTGTTTATGGGTGCTTTCAAAGAATACAAAGGATTGTTTGCCGAAGGGGGTAAGTTCAATGTACCAGCCAACTGGACTGTAGGTCTGGGGTGGAAGCCCAACGAAAAGATCAATGTTGCTTTCGATGTGAAGCAGATCCTTTACAGCAAGATAAAATCGGTAGGTAATCCTTTGGATGTGATGGCCCTGTTGCCCATGGTTCCTGACCAGAACGGCAATATGATTGCCAATCCCAATTACAAACCATTGGGCAGCGACGAAGGTTCAGGATTTGGGTGGAAAGACATGCTTGTCTTCAAATTGGGAATGGAGGCCTACATAGCCGACGAAACCCAGGTTAGATTCGGATTCAGCACCGGCAATAATCCTGTTCAGGAATCGCAGGTACTCTTCAATATTTTGGCTCCCGGAGTAACCACTCAGCATCTCACCTGGGGCTTCTCCCAGTATTTTGGCAAAAAAGCCTTAGACTTTGCATTTGTTTATGCTTTCAACAATACGGTTCATGGTGTCAACCCGCTTGACCCGGGACAGTATATTACCCTTCAGATGCATCAATACGTTCTTGAACTGGGATTCAGATTTTAAAGAACACAAATTCAATATTTTATTCTTAACCTGCTTCTCCAATAGGGGCAGGTTTATTTTTTTATAACACACCTATTTCCAAAGTTTTATATCTTCGCACATACCAAAACCAAACCCAAAAATGATGAAAAAAAGAATCTTAATTGCAATTTTGGCTCTATCGATTTGGGCATGTACCGACCCAGTACAAAAAGCTATACAATACTATCAAACTGGTACCGAAAAAGCCCAAAAAGGTGATACTGCAGGAGCCCGGGCAGATTTTAATAAGGCTATTGAGCTCAATCCCAATTATGCTGAGGCATACCACAACCGTGCCTTTTATTGTGAATTGCCGGCCGGTGATCTTCAGGGAGCACTTAACGATTTTAATAAATCGCTTGAACTACTTAAAGGAGAAAATGATGCCTATAGCCTCAGCATGCGTGGCTTTACCTTTCATTTAATGGGCAAAAATGCCGAGGCACTTGCCGACATCAATGCTTCATTGTCTAAAGACTCAAACAATGCATATGCCTATCGCAATCTGGCACTGGTGTTCTTGAGTATGGGAGATACAGCAGCAGCTTGCAAATCTTTGAACAAGGCTCTCGAAAAAGGGTTTGAAAAAGATTTTGGAACTGAAGTAAGCGAACTCACAGTCAAAATTTGTAAGTAATTATTCAACGGAAGGTGTCACTTCTTCCTTTGTGACAGGCGGTTGTTCTATAGGTTTTAGTACAACCGCCTTACTTTTTTTGCCATTGATTTTAACTATGATAGGGCTTTCGAAACGTACATGCCGGAGATATTCGTCTTCGTAAACTGCCGGTCGGGAGTTCAGGTAATCCAGGTCATAAAAACCATCGTTGATATACGGATTGATGGTAAAATAGCCTACCTGGAATGAAGTAAGATTTTGGAAAAAATGGGTTCCCTGGCTGGGGTCTATTCTATAGTTTGGGAGTCCGGATTCTACAATTACTCTGGCAGCTGAAATCTGAGGCCATTTTACCGGAATGCCTAACCAGGGGTCGCTCGAGCCCCAGCGACCGGGCCCTACCAGTACATAATTTTTGCCTTCCTCTAAAAATCTCTGGTTCAATGCCTCCAATCGCAGGGCCACTTCCGGATTGTTGGCGGCATTAAAAGTCTCCGGCTTTACGTAAATAAAATCGCATATAGAATCAATAACACCATTTCCAAGGGCAGAATGACTGCGAAGCAAAAGTTGATCGTCTTTGATTCGTTCAATATCTTCTGCCAAGTCTTCGTTAAGGTTTACAATCGGCCGTATTTGCAGCAGGCTGAAAACCATGGGTGAACCCTTGGGCGGATTCAGATTAACGGCAAATTCTATTTCAATAGGATTATCCATTTCCCGCTGTCCGATTTCGAGCACTTCCTGAATGATTTGTGGAATAGGGACAGCATTGTTTTTCAGAATATTGGCAAAAGTAATTACCCGGCGACCCGCATAATGTATTCCATCGCGCAATACATTGTTTTCAAAATCATACGTAGAGGCTATCAGGCGGAGAGAATTATCTTTTTCAGCTTCTTCAATATTAAGCTTCAGAAGGTTAATTGTATCGTCGACTGCCGGACGAAAACTCTCGGGATGCAAATCGAGGGCGTAAAATGTTTTCTGTGTTTCGCGTAAGGCTGTTTGTGGCGAGCTTAGCTGAAGCACTTTTCTGGGATAACGCGGTACAAATTTCAGGGTCACCCCTCCATCCACAATATGCTTACCCAATCCCAGGGCTAACGAGGCAATCCCATCCTCTGGTTTTTCGGGTTCAATAGGGTAAAAATTAATACTTCTGGCAACGCCTGAAATGGTAGGATAATAACGATCGCCATATCGTGTACCCACTACCTCCTGAAGTACAACAGCCATTTTTTCTTCATCAATCAGGTTGTGGGTTGCCAGCATATATGCTTTAGAATCACGAAAATAAACCGAGGCATAAACACTCTTGATGGCATTACTAAGCATTTCCATCATCAGACGCTCGTTATCGCGAATGTTGGGAATCATGTATGTAGAGTAAATTCCCGCAAACGGCTGGTAATGACTATCTTCAAGAAGGCTTGATGAACGAATGGCAATAGGGCCATGAATATAAGATATGAAGGTGTAAAGGTCTTCGTGGATTCTAAAAGGTAATCGTGCCCTGACAAAACGGTTCAAAATTTCGTGGTCGGGAACGTTGGAGAGAGCAAAATGATACAATTCATTTTCCTCCATAAACTCATCGAAAATGTCCGTTGAGATAACGACCGTGCGCGGGATACTCACAATAATATTTTCGAAACGGTTAAGTTCTCCATGCCGTTTAATCATGCTATCGAGAAACGCCAGGCCACGGGCTTTGCCACCAATACTTCCTTCGCCTATTCGGGTAAAAGTAAGATACTCGTCGTATCTGTCGCGGTAAAACTGGGCTATGACGCCACGGGCTTTATTCATCCTAAAGGAGGCGATAGCGTCGTAGAGGTAGCGCCTAACTTCATCCAGGTCTTCAAAATCTTCAAGGGTAAGCGACTTAAAAGTGCGGGCAATAGGAAAGAGAGCCCTAGCATACAGCCACTTACTAAAATGATTTTGCGATAGATGCCAATGCAGCGATTTATCGGGTATTTGGAAAATTTTGTCCTGCAAGTCTTTAAGGTCGGTAGCCCTGTTTACTTCTTCTAAAGTATCAGGGTCGCGAAAAATAAAGTCACCAAAGGCAAAATTGTCTATAATAAAGGTCTTGAGGTCTTGCAATAAGGTTTTGGAATTTTTATTGATAAAACCCACCCCCAGTTCTTTGGCGGTAGTTTCATGCTCCGTATCAGACGATTGAAGCAAGACGGGAAGGTGTGGGTCTTCACGTTTAACCATACGGGCCAGATGTATACCGGCCAGCTTATCCATTACTCCCCCATGCTTATAGCTGATATCAGAAATAATACCCAAAAGGTTGTCTTTGTATTTCTTATAAAATGCAACGGCTTCTTCGAAACTGGTGGCAAGCAAAATTTTAGGTCGGCCCCGCATTCGCTGGGTTTTCTGATGCTCGTTGAGACCTTCGGTCATAAACAATCGCGACTGCTGAAATATGATCTTGTAAATAGCGGGCAAATAACTCGAATAAAACCTGACCGAGTCTTCAACCAATAAAATCACCTGAACACCCACCTCCTCTACATCATGCTCCACATTCATTTTATCTTCTATTAGTTTGATGATAGCGAGCAGAAGGTCGGCATTTCCCAGCCACGAAAATATATAATCGATGACAGTAAGGTCTTCCATGCTCACCTTAATACTAACCTCACGTGAGAAGGGGGTCAAAACCACAATAGGTATCACAGGATGATCCCTTTTTAATCGTTTGGCCAGACTGAAGCAATCTACCCGTTCTACATTGGTCATGATGATGATGAGGTCTATCTTTTCTGTTCTAAGCTTTTCAAAAGCTTCGTCAGGGCTGGTTGCAATAATAAAATGGGGTGGATAACGCAGATTCAGGGAAACATATTCATTGAAGATCTGTTCTTCTATTCTTCCATCCGATTCAAGCATAAAAGCATCGTAAGCGCTGGCAATAATCAATACATGGTAAATGCGCTTTTTCATCAGATTATCAAAAGAAGTATCCCCGAAATAATATTTGGGCGAGGTTAAAAACGAGCGGTTTTGCATGGATAGGTTACTATTTTCCTGGCGTTAAAATTAAAGAATTATCCTGACGGGTTTAATATATATTGGAATAGAATAATGCGATAAACCAGGGATCGATTATTTTTTCTATCTTAGAGCTTTGAATTAAAAATCCAAGAATCAACCTTGCAAATCGAATTCACATATGGAGAGAAGAAATTTTCTGAAAAATCTTGCACTGGGTACCCTGGCCGGTAGTCTGGCAAGCAGGATTCCTGGTGCTTTTGCCTCCGACACACATGCCTCTGAGCCCTTCGTTGGCGATGCCGATTTAGTAGCCATTAAAGGCGGGGAACCGGAGCAAATGTTCGACAAAGCTATAGAGGCTTTAGGTGGCTTAAAACGCTTTGTCAAAAAAGGTCAAAAAGTAGTCGTAAAGCCCAACATCGGATGGGATGTACCCCCGGAAAGGGCGGCAAATACGCATCCCGGACTCATCGGTCATATTGTCAAAAGATGTCTGGAGGCAGGTGCTGCTGAGGTTTTTGTATTCGATAATACTTGCGACAACTGGCTGAAATGTTATAATACCAGTGGTATTGAAGAGGCCGTTAAAAAAGCCGGAGGTAAAATAGTTCCAGGCAATGAAGAAAGGCTATATAAGCCGGTAAGCATCTCAGGAAGGGTACTTAAAAATGCCAGTGTACACGAACTCATTCTATCATGCGACGTTTTTATCAATGTTCCCATACTTAAGCATCACAGCTCGGCTGATGTAAGCATAGCCATGAAGAACTTGATGGGCATAGTATGGGACAGGCGCTGGTGGCATCGCAACAATCTTCATCAATGCATTGCTGATTTTGCAGGATTCAGAAAACCCGACCTCAATGTAATTGATGCTTATAGGGTTATGATAAAGAATGGCCCACGGGGCGTATCCGAAGCTGATGTGAAAATTATGAAATCGATGATAGTATCCACCGACATTGTGGCTGCTGATGCCGCAGCGACAAAACTTATGGGAAACGAACCAGCCCAGATTGGCCACATACGCTTGGCCCACGAAATGAAAATTGGCAATATGGACCTCTCGTCACTTAAAATTCAACGCATCACCGTTTAAATAATGAAGCGCAACAAGCTTGCCGCCTGGCGCAGAGTATTCGGCCTGATTTTTTTCGGGTTGTTGCTTCTCTCTTTTGCTGATTTCACCGGCTTTTTACCAACATGGTTTATTCGATGGGCCGGGTATTTTCAGTTTGTCCCTTCCCTCTTAAAATTTCTCCATGCCCCCTCTCTGCTTGCTATCGGATTTTTGCTCATCCTGTTCATCACGTGGATTTGGGGAAGGGTTTATTGCTCATGGATTTGCCCATTGGGAGTATTGCAAGATATAGTCGCCAGATTGAAAATCCTTAAAAAAAAGCGGTCTAGAGCTTATGGACTCCTTCCCTCCTTCAAAATACTGCGTTACTCAGTTCTTATATTGGTGGTCGCAGGGCTGCTCAGCGGATTAATGCAGCCTTTAATGTACACCGACCCTTATTCCTTGTTTGGCCGCATGATCCATCAGCTGGTTTTTCCCTTATTCTTGTTTTTAAACAATTATTTATCAGGTTATCTTTCCGGTTTGGAAATCTATTTTCTAAAGCCATTTCCGGTCACCGGATTTCAACCGGCCTCATTGGCTTTTTCAGTGACATTGCTGGCCCTTTTGATCTTTTTATCCGTACGATATGGAAGGATTTACTGTACTGCCTGGTGCCCGGTGGGTTCTTTTTTGGGATTCGTTTCGAAATTTTCAATTTACAAAATCAGAATTTCAAAGGAAAGTTGTACATCATGCGGACGCTGTGCCAAGTCATGTAAAGCCGGATGTATCGATTACCACAACAAGGAGGTAGATTTCGAACGCTGTGTTGGGTGTTTTAACTGCTTAAATTCATGTCCTACAGGAGGAATTCATTTTCAGAAAACCTTCAGAACCCATAGCTTAAATTTCTCCCCTGAGCGCCGGCACCACCTTTGGTTGCTTACCGCCGCAGGGACAGGGCTATTGTTAAAACCCAAGGTTATTTGGGCCGAGGAATTACAAAAGGCATTGGTTCCTGCCCCAAGACTCAACCCGGTAACTCCTCCGGGGTCTATAAGCACAGAAAGGTTTAATGACATTTGCACGGCATGTCATCTCTGCATTTCGGCCTGCCCTACCAGGGTATTAAGTCCCTCGCTGACAGAGTACGGATGGAGAGGTCTATTCCAGCCCATGATGGACTATCATACAAGCTTCTGCAATTACGAATGCACACGTTGCGGTGAAGTGTGTCCTACAGGCGCAATCTTACCTCTTCTTCCCGAAGAAAAAAAATTGACGCAGTTGGGAGTGGCGGCATTTCAAAAGCTCAATTGTGTGGTTTATACTGAAGAAACGGCCTGCGGCGCTTGTTCTGAGCATTGCCCTACTAAGGCAGTGCATATGGTACCTTATAAGGAAGGATTACTAATACCCAAGGTTAATGAAGCTATATGCATTGGATGCGGGGCCTGTGAATATGCCTGCCCCACCCTTCCGCACAAGGCTATTTACGTAAAGGCACATACCATTCACCAAAAGGCCCAGAAACCAGAAGAATCAGACACAAGCAAAGAAGAAGTTCCAGAAGAATTTCCCTTTTGATTGTACAATATTTGTTTGAAACCATGCTGATGAATCATAGGGTCTTTTTATTGGTTAATGTGATAAAGCCAGGCAAACTTTTGAAAGCATATTGATTCATCTATCCATTGCCCAACAGCGGATAGGTAAGTGCAAAGTGTTAATATGTTTTTCATTTATTGTTGAAAGATTTATGAGCTCCATGCTTTTGCTTTCGGCAGGAGCTTTTAGATCTGTCATTTCCGGGATTTGTTTCCAGTACAAAAAGCTATGATTTAGTCAGGCCTGATAACAAAATGGGGTGAAATGCTACGTGCATATCACCCCACCTCTTTTGAGAAAAATTAACCTGTTATTTTACAGGTGAAATGTTCACCTCATCAATTCTAAATGTGGTTGTATTGGTTGCGTCACCCACATACTTGAAGGCGATGTAGAAATTACCATTAAAGCCTTGAGGCACATAATCGCTGATGGAAACATTGCCCGATTCTATCCATGCGTGATCAGGGTCGCTTTGTTGAGCCAGGCGGCAATTGACAGTGGTCCAGGTTGCGGTGTTCAGGTTTGTGCCATCAAAATCGGTGGATATAAGGACCGACAAGCCATCATGTACCCAATAAGCTTTCGCCGATTTAAAAGTAAGCACTTTCCCGCCTTCATATTTCACAGGGGGAGTAATCATCCAGCTTATATTCTGATTATCAGTGGTTTTATAAGCGGTTGCCTGAGCATATTTATCCGTATTGAATATTTTGCCTCTCCATTTACGGGTACCTTCCTGGGCAAGATTGAGCCAACCTTCAAGCGCAATGTCAACATCATTGCTTACCCCATCGAAATTCTCATGCACTTCGCTTACGGCGTTTACAGTGCCTCCACCGCCGCCGCCACCACCTGTTGTATTTATTTTCACCTCATCCACACGGTAGGTAGTTGTATTGGTTTGGGTACCTTCGTAACGGAAGCCAATGTAGATATTACCATTATAGCCAGCGGGCACAAAATTGGCCAGGGGAATATCACCTGAAGGAACCCAGTTATTATCGCCGGAAGCAGCATTGGCCAGGGTTGCATTAATCTGCGTCCAGGTAGCAGTTTCAGGATTACCGGTGTAATTGGTTAAAATCCATACCGTTAGCCCATCATGCTTGTAGTAAGCCATTGCCGTTTTAAAGCTCAGTTTAAGGTTAGAATTGTACACCACCGGGGGTGTTATTAACCACGTAACATTTTCGGCATCAGTAGAATTATAAGAGGTTGCCTGAGCATATTTTTCGCTCTGATAAGTTTTACCTTGCCATTTGCGGTTGCCTTTAAGGGCTTCATTGGTCCAACCTGTAATGCTGATATCGGTTTGATTGGTAATTCCGTCAAAATTTTCTTCCAGGCTGGTAACAGGAGTAAGACCTGCATCAGGATAAACGAAATCGCCGGAAGGAGGAGGAGGAACAGAACCACCGAAACCAATGAGGTCGGCAGTATCGCGAATGGTGAGCTGGTAAGTAGTTTGGTAAATACTCAGGATTCCCTGCACTGTGCCATTGCCTGCGGGTGTGAGCATACTGGCAAAATTGGCATAGCTGCTGGTTCTTACAACCAGCTGATTGCCGTTTGCATCTACCAGAGTGCGATTGGTAGCTGAAACTCCCTGAGGAGCAAAGGGCACACCCACTTCCTGAAAATGCACATTTTCAATACGAACCAGCATACTAATATAAGTCGACATGTTTTGAGCCAGACTCAGGGTCACTGGTGCCGGAGCTTTACCAGGCAAGGAGTCCCTGAAGATGTGATTGGCTATTCTGGCTTCGGGTAAGCGGCCGATACTTCCATTGTAAGGATATCCGAGTTGGATAAGCTTATTGTAATCGCCCAGATACATACCCCGGCATTTAACATATACCCGCTGTCCAAGTTTATATTCTGTATACAAATATGATTTGTCGAGGCCCAGTATAATGCCTCCGGTTTCGTCTTGAATAACAAGCTGTTTATAGAGGTTGCCCGATTCATCATTGGCGACTACAACGCCTTTAATGATAATATCTTCCTTAATGGAATCGAGGGTGCCATTATACATAGCTTTCAGCTGGGCAATGGTTGTATTAGCCTCAAAGTCAACAGTAGGGATATTGATGGGAGGTTCATCGAAGTCACCTTTAACACATCCGCCCAGGAAAAGGGCTGTCATCAGAAAACTGGCCAGCCAAAGATTTAATTTAAAGTATTTCATATATCTCCGAATATTTAATTTTTCTAGGTTACACAAATTAATATCTGAAAGCAAGATTGAGGAAGAATGTCCTGCCATAGCCATAGTAGTATTTAGGCGGGAATTTATTGACGTCCTTATTGGTAAAGTCGAACCTAAACTGTTCGAATCCTGAGGTAATGATATCACGGTTATCCAGAATATTGCTTAGCGAGAAATTCAGGTTAATAAAGTATTCATGGATTTTCCAGGATTTTCCGATGGATGCATCCAGAGTGAAAGCAGAAGGTAATTTCTCCTGACGAGTAATAGTAGCGATGAGAGGGTCACCGGGTCCCAGGTTGGCGATAGCGGCCTGGGTTCTGCGCTCGGGATTAAAATCCATATAATTGTTATCGAAGTAATTGGCATTAATATTCAAATAGAGATATCGAGGGCCGGCATACTTCAGGCCAAGGGAGGTAGCTGTTTGAGGAGTCCCAGGCACATAGAAATTCTTTATGTAAACCAACTCTGTGGTATCAGGTTTAGAACCATTATCATAACTGATTGTAGCCATGGGGCGGTTTGTATACCGGTAGTTGCCCAAAGAAGCCACGCCGATTGCCGAAAGCCTCGAAGTTATCTTCACTTCAGCACCCAGCTCTACGCCCTGATGGGTTTTGCTGATACCTGCCATGATATAGTTCACAAAAGTCTTCAGATCATCGTGATAAAAGCTGTTAATCTCAGTTTGATCGTCGAAGATGGTATGATAAGCTGTGAGTCGAAGGTTGGCAAAGGGATAACGCATCAAATAGCTAACTTCTCCACTTACGATTCTTTCACTGGTAAGATCAGGAAGAACATCGTTGCGGATGCGGGCAGAAAGGAAGGCATTGCGCAGATAGGGAGCACGGGTCATATACAATCCGTTCACCTGAATAAAGTGTCTGCCTGTTATCTTGTATGTTCCTCCGGTTTTAAGGGCAATGTCATTAAAAGAATATTTCGGGGAAGCACCGTACGAATTATCAGGGTACCTGCCGTTTCGCATCAGTCCCTCGCGCCAGAATTGTTGCCCTGTGTAAGAAAGGCCGGCAAAGAATTCCACATCATCAAATACAAATTCGCTTTGAGCCCAAGCCTGCCACCAGTTTTGGTGTAAAATATAGTTGTAGCCAAATTTATCGCCAACCTTAACCCTACGATTCGGATCATTTAAATCGTTTTGGAGCTTGGATGTATCTCCTGTAAAATCACGTTCGGCAAACTGATCGACATCTCTCCAAAAATTAGCGCCCAGCAGGTCATCAATAATTTTAAACGAATTACCCCTGTAATTTCTGAAAATAACGCCACCGGTCAAATTCAGATAGGGCAGCACCTGATATTTAAGGGTAGAGTTGAAAACAAGCTGACGCTGGTCGGTGCGGCGATTTTCGAGAATATAGCGTGCACTCTTGCCTTCCAGGTTGCTCAGGTAGTTAATCTGATAGAGCTTATCCCAGTTAAACTGACTGATTTCGGGTGAAGTTTTCCACTGTTCAGCAATCAGGTCTTTAGTGCTCTGGTCGGAGGCATAAGAGGGGAGGTAGCGATAATAATCGGGCCGGGGATCAGGAGCATTGTACCAGTTGGGTGCAATACTGCCATTGTAACCAAAGCTGAATGCCAATCCGTTGTTCCACTGCAATTTTTCGGAGAGATTGCCGTAGTGATTGAGCAATATCATGGGTTCATGGAAATCTTTGATGCGGCTGTTGCGTTTTTCTCCATTTTGATAGCCCCAGTAAGGGTTATAAAAGTTGGAACCAGCTAGGTCATAAGCTTCCTGGGTCGCAGGACCTTGCTGCCCTCTGCGGGTAGGAGAACCATAGATAGTGAGCGCCAGACTATGCCTTGCATTGAGTTTTTTCTCTATGCCTAAAAAATAGGCCCAGGCATCATAAAACACGCCATCCACAAAGCCTTCATTGCCCCAGCGGCGCGAACCGCTAAAAGTGATGGCCCATCCGTCGGGGCGCATACCTGTTGACCAGGTAAACATCAGGCGGTGGACATAGGTACGGTTGCTGAGAGAGTAAGTAAGCTTAGTCTGAGCTCTGTGCAGTGAAGGGCGGGTAATAATATTGGTACTGCCTCCAAGACTTCCAAAGGTAAATGGAGCCAGTCCCATTCCATTCACTACTTCCTTGTTGCGCGTAGCATCGTTGAGCCCACCCCACTCCGACCACGAAGCCCGGCCGGTTTCAGGGTCGTTCACAGGAATACCGTTCATGTAAACAGAGAGATTCTCGTTGTCGTATCCCCTGGTTTTGAAAAACATCGGGCTAAAGGTATAAGCGGCTGTGTTGCTAAAAACGTCGCTGCCGGCGCTGAGCAAGGAGGATCCTGCTTGAGTACGATTGTCTTCATCATTCTCAAGCGCAATCAATACCACATCCGACATTCCTTGATCGCCTTCAGGAGACATTTTCCTCATATGAATGTTCCCCAAATCAATGGGTTCATTACTCAATGAAACTGTCATCGAATAGGGTTCATAACCTTCTGCTTCAATCCAAAGGCTTAGTCTCCCAGGTTGTATCCCGGAAAAAACAAACACCCCGTTTTCATTTGAAGTAGCAACTTTACCTGGTATGCGTACAACGGCACCACTCAGTGCACTTCCACTGGCTTCATCGAGAAGGGTACCTTTCAGATTCCACGCTTCCTGTGCAGTCACCAGAAAGCTACCCGAAATAATCAATACAAATAATAATACTACTCTTTTCATTGATAATTGTATGGTCGTTAATTTTCCATTTTAAGCCCTCTTAAAAAAAGAGAAAAGTTTACAAAGGAACGAAAAATTCTCTTTGCATGGGTCATTTGCATACGCGTCAATTGTCTGACCTAATACGAAAATCTTAATTTTGCATTCTTTAATACGAAAATTTTATGGTATCTCGCAAAAGTTTTAGGTATTTCTTTCATGTTGCACTTGTCATCCTACTATTAAATGGAAGATTTATTAAAGCACAGCAAACGTTCAATGGTGATCTGGTTTGCGTGGCTTTCTATAATATTGAAAATCTATTCGACACTATCGACAGCCCCGACACCGACGACAGAGAATTTCTTCCCGACGGAGCTAACCAGTGGAATTCAAACAAATACAAAGTTAAACTTAAAAATATGGCCGAAGTTATCGGTCAAATAGGGGATGAATTTGTGACCGGAGGCCCCTCTATCATCGGTCTGGCTGAAGTTGAAAACCGTACCGTGCTCAAAGACCTTATTAATACACCGCCCTTACAGGGTAAAGGCTATGGCATTGTTCATTTTGATTCACCAGATCCCAGGGGGGTAGATGTTGCCCTGTTGTATAAATTTCGGGACTTTAAAGTATTGAATGCTGTTGCTGTTCCTCTTCGAATGAAAAACAATCCACGTTTTCGTAGCAGAGATCAGCTCGTGGTAAGTGGAGTTTCGTATGGCGATACCCTTCATTTGATTGTAAATCACTGGCCCTCGCGTCGCAGTGGGCCTGAATTCAGGGCAGCAGCTGCTTCTTTGACACGACATATCGTCGATTCTTTGAATTCAGTTCACCCGGGTGCTAAAATTATTGTCATGGGCGACCTCAACGACGATCCCACCGACCCCAGCCTCACCCAATTCCTTCAGGCGAAAGGGTCCAAAAAAGACTTAAAAACAGGCGATCTTTTCAACCCTATGTATGAGCTTTTTAAAAAAGGTGTTGGCTCGCTGGCTTACCGCGATGCATGGAACCTTTTCGACCAGATAATTGTATCAGAACCCCTCGTTCATAAAAAGAAGAAAGGGTACTACCTCTATTCCACACGCATTTTCAGTAAGCCTTTCCTTTTCAACAAAGAAGGACAATATGCAGGTTATCCTTTCCGTACTTTTGCAGGTGGAGCCTGGGTGGGAGGCTACAGCGACCATTTACCCTCTTTCATCATTCTTCGAAAAAACTAAGCACACCTATGTTTAAAAAAGCTTCTGTGGTTCTGGCTGTCTTAGCCAGTTCCTTTCTCGTTAGCCGGGCTCAAAAGCCAATTTTTACCCAAGCTCCTTATCCCGTAGAAATATCTCAGAAACAAATCAAACTTCAGTGGAAGACAACTCAACCTGCAAAGGGGGGAGTTTATCATGCCGAGGCCGCAAAATCAGCTTATTCCCTGACTACCACACCCAAAGAAGATACGATTCAACAGCTAATTATCCCGGTTAGCAGCCCTTCTACCCTTGTTAAAGTCGTCCCCTTCAGCATTTTCGAAGGAGATACCCTTTGGGCCGATACCCTCTTGTTGATGAGCCAATCAGCCTCCACGGGTCAAATTAAGGTATTTTTCACCCGTCCGGTAGATTTGTCAGTATCAACGGGCACATCCGCCGTTTACCTGCCCGGAACAGCTGCCGATACGGTCATCGCCTTAATTAAAAAGGCAAAAAAAAGCATCGACCTTGCTATTTACAACATGAATATCGACCAGATAGGCTATGCCCTTAACCAGGCCAAAGCCCGGGGAGTAAGAGTAAGAGTAATTTATGATGGCAGTACAACCAATAGCTCTATTTATGTGCTTCAAGGCATCCCAACTCTGGCCAGTCCTCAGGGAAGCTCCTATTCTATCATGCACAACAAATTTATGGTGGTCGACTGCGATACCGATGATGCCAATGATGCCTGGTTACTAACGGGAAGCATGAATTTTACCTCTAACCAGGTTAACACAGATGCCAATAATTTTTTAATGATTCAGGATAAAAGTCTGGCCCTGGCCTACCGGATGGAATTTGAGGAGATGTGGGGTGGAAATGGCGATCAACCCAATCCTTCAGCGTCGAAGTTTGGCCCTTATAAAACCAATAATACTCCTCACTATTTCAACATAGGAGGTCGACCAATGGAAAGCTGGTTCAGTCCATCCGACGGAGTGACATCGAAAATCATTTCAGCCATCAATAGTGCGGGTACCAGCCTGTTTATCCCTACTAACCTTATCACCCGCAACGACATTGCCGATGCCATTGCTCAGCGCAGAGCACAAAATGTAATGGTGAAAGTTGTAGTTGACGATGATGCCTCTTGTGCCTCTTCTGTTGTAAGCACCCTTACCCAGGCGCTGGGGACAAATTTCCGTGAAACCACAGAAAGCGGCCTTTTACACCACAAAGCTCTTATTGCCGATGCACTTGATACCCAAAGCAATCCTATTGTGCTTACGGGTTCGCACAACTGGAGCAATAACGCAGAAAATAAAAACGACGAAAATACCCTCATTATTTACGATGCCTGGATTGCCAATCAATATTATCAGGAATTTGCTGCCCGTTTCAATAATTCCCGGGCCATTGCGCCCAACCCCAAACTCGACTTGGGCCCCGATATTACTGTTTGTGCCGGCCAAAGGGTAATTATTGATGCGGGTAAAGGCTTTACTTCTTATACCTGGTCGAACGGTGGCTTTGGAAGCCAGATAATTATTGATACTACAGGTTTTGGCATAGGAAGTATTACTGTGGGATGCACGGTTAAAAATACATATGGAACCCAGACCGATCAGATAACCGTAACCTTTGCCTTGTGTACCGGCATTGACGAGGACTTTCAACCCGATAAATCGCTTTGGGTATATCCTAATCCTGCCGGCGATTACATTGACATCCGTAACCGTCCAACCCAGGGAAATAACCTGATCAAAATATTTGATCTTTCAGGGAAATTACTCCAGCAAAACACGTATGATGCTTCGGTTTCGACCATAAGGCTACAAATCGGGCATTTAAAACCCGGGATGTATATTATCACCGCTCAAACTGCAAAAACCTCATTCTCAGGTCGTTTTATTAAAAGATAAAAATTTGTTTTTACGGGCGTATCTTTGCAAAAGATTTCGCCCCATGAACGAGCTCATTATTCATTGCGAAGATTCTTCCATTCCCCCTGCAATAGCCTGGAATGAAGCCTTATCTCACGTTCGCGAAGGTATAGTACTAATCGCAGGACAAACAGATAAGCTATCTCCATCGCTGGTGGATGCCGCCTTTGCACTGCTCAGTGTTGACGAACAGGAAAGGGCACAGAAAATGCGTAAAGACGAGCAACGCATCACCTACATCGTTAATCATGCCATAAACCGCCTTTTTCTTTCGAACTTGAGTAGTGAAAATCCACGTTCCATACGTATCTTAAAGGAACCCAATGGGAAACCCTATGCAGAACCTCCTTACCCATTTTTCAACCTTTCTGATTCTGCATCGTTTTTTTTGCAGGGGTATGCCTCCACGCCTCTGGGTGTTGACATTGAATATATAGACCCACAAATGGATTATGAACCTATCGCCGGGCGCTTTTTTACCCTGCGCGAAATAAGGCACATTCACCGCTCAGGTCGCAATTGGTTTTTCAAATACTGGACTCGCAAAGAAGCACTGCTTAAAGCTACCGGCCTTGGAACGATTGATTCTCTTCATTGTATGGAAGTGGTTACAGGCGTTAATATTTTAAACAATCGCTGCACCGAACGTATGGCATTGCCTCAGACTGGCTATCATTCGATTAAATCCTTCCTCATTGCACCCTTTTATATTTCTGTAGCTTCCCAACCCAAAACACCCATCAGGGGTATATGCAATCTTAGCCTGGAAACGCTTTCTGAAATTTTGGCCAGATGAAGGCTATTTTACTTACTGACAATAAATTATTGCATACTTATACCCATAAAATGCTCCTGAGTCTGGAGGAGATTCCTGACTTTCATGTGGTTGCTTGTATACTTAATCCTCCTCCACCCCGCTCTTTCGGGGCAAAACTTTATCAGCATTGGAAAAGAGGCCGCAGGGGATATCTTTTGATTCTGGTGTTTCAAAATCTTTATCGGAAATTTCTTTCTTATTTTTCTTCAGAAGAAAAAGGCTCATTTAGTTTGGAAGCCTGGCTTCAGGAACGTAACATACCCTTGATTCAAACCTCCGACCTCTATTCGGCTGACATGCTTCAAAAAATAAGAGAGATGCATGCAGAAACAGCCATCCTGGCAGCCTACCATCAAATTGTTAAAAAACCGTTTATCGAACTATTTCCGGTTGGGGTGCTCTCTTATCATTATGGTGATTTACGTAAATACCGTGGACAGCCGGCCGGTTTCTGGGAGTTATATCACGGAGAGCGTGAATTCAGGGTATGCGTTCAAAAAATAACTCCCGGAATCGACAAGGGAATACCTATTGCTGAACATAGTTTTGAAATCGGTCTTTCTACTACACTGCGCGATCTCGAGAAGCTGGTAGAACAAAACTGCCATAGTCTGATGAGCATAGCTGTTCAACGACTAATGACGCCCGGCAACACATTTGAGAAGCCCGAGAAATATGGTTCACTATACACCTTACCCCATTTGAAACAATGGTTATGGTTTCAACTGAAAATGGCTGTTAGAAAAATCCGCAGAAATTTAGCCGGGCTTACATCCCGGTAGTATCGGCCTCCTCTTCAAACCAGGTTTCAGGTGCTTCTTCTGTATCTGCGAAGCCAATGTATTTTCGCCGGAAATCATTGGCTGCTTTTAAAAAATCCCGCTCTGCTTCAGCCAATTTTACAAAAACAATTCTTCTATACCTCAGCAGCCTGGCTTCATCAGATTCACTCAGTTCACCAGGTTTAGATACAAGGTTTGTCATAGCAGCCACTTCATTTTGTAAAACACCTTGGTAAGCCTCCACCAGATTTAAGGTTGCCTTAAACAAAATACTATCGCCGCGATAAGGCCCCATTTCCTGAATTTTATACATGGATTTTTCGGCAAAATCGCATGTATGGCGATAAGCCTGACCTAACATATTTGAGTCGAGGTCTTCGGAGTACCTTGTAATTTCATGGATGCTTTCGGCCAGCTCCCCCTGCATTTCTTCAATGGAGGCCAGATATTCTTGTGGTGCGGTTTGAATACCACAGCCCTCTAATAAAAATACAATCAAAACTCCTATTTTCAGCAGTTTATGCATAAATAAGAGCAACAATTTTTTCGAGCCAGGCAGCATCCACCTCGTCAAATGCAGCATACGAAGTACTGTCCACATCCAACACCCCTACGACCTTCCCTTCCGGATTAAAGACCGGAACCACAATCTCGGAGTTGGAGCGTGAGTCGCAGGCTATATGCCCGGGAAACTTATGCACATCGGGTACCACCACCGTCTTGGCCCGGTTGATGCCTGCCCAGCATACCCCCTTGTTTTTCTCAAGCACCTGACAGGCTACCGGTCCCTGATAGGTTCGCACAATCAGTTCACCATCGGTAAGCATATAAAAACCCGTCCAGAAAAAGTATTCCATTTTATGATGAAGCACCGCCACAATAGTGGCCATGCGGGCTTCAGGATTTCGTGATTTGGTAAGCAAATCCTTCAGCTGCTCGTAGATGCGCTGGTAGCGACCCTCCTTTTTCGTCTTGTCCATCGCGTAATTTTTTAGCGAAATTATAATGTTTCTGTATTATTTGGGTCAGATATTCCGTCATTTAGCAGACTAACTCTTTCTCCTTCAACAACTTCAATCCTTCGACATTTCAGGTTAAAAGTCGCAACGCCTCGCGCCGGCTGAGCGGTCGTAGTGCATGCGATTCCACAAACTGTCTGACCTGCTTCGGATAAGTCCGGCTCAACTGACGAAGCGCCCAACCTATAGCCTTCTCAATAAAAAATTCCTTCTCCTGACTGAGTTCCTCCATGTAATGGAACAAAAGATCAACATCGGTGCGCTCTTTCCAGCTGAGCTGAAACAACAGAGCCGAACGTTGCAGCCAGATATTTCCGCTATCCATCCATACACGGGTTCGCGGCCGGATTTCGACCTGAAAATGCATAAAATACCGGCTGGCCAGGTGCGTAGCGATAAAATCGACCGTATCCCACCACGAACGGTTAATGATCATATATTCAAGGGCTTCAACATCAGAAAGAAGAGGCTTTTTCATCACCTTTTCAACCACTTCCATCCCGAAATACTGTATTTCGCGGTAAGGGCGCTTCCAGCACAACTCCACAAATTCAAAAAGATGCTCATGAGCAGGCAAACCCTGCATTTTCAGGTAATGCCTGAGGCTCTCGCGTCGGGCCGGGGCTTTCACGCCAATAAAATCAAACTGGTTGCGCATATAGGCCGAAGCTCCCTGTGCAACCAGCGGATCGGTCTGCAATTTCAAAAGGTCTTCGAAGCCGGTTACGTACTCATTCAGCGAAGCATTCATGGATTCAAATTTCATAGCATGGGGAAAAAGGCCCGGGGAATATGATGAATCTCGTTCCCCTGAGGGGTTATGAGCACTGATACAATATCGAAACGGGTTTCGCCGTCGAATTTGTGCGTACGGATATAGTGATTGGCACACCGTATAAGCGCCTTTTGCTTTACCCAGCTGACAAAGGTTTCGGGCTCGCCAAAATAATTGGTTTTACGTGTCTTAACCTCTACAATGACCAACTCTTCCCCATCGCGGGCTATGAGGTCGATTTCGTCCTTACCAAAACGCCAGTTGGTGGCCACAATCTGGTAGCCTTTCTTTTTCAGAAATTCGGCCGCCAGTTCTTCTCCGGTTTTACCCAATTCGTTGTGTTCGGCCATGGTTTATAAATAACTAAGGGTAACTTCCTGCTCAGCAATCGACAGCTCAACCTCTGCGCCTAAAATCAGCGGTTGGTTGAAAGGCAGATGACCGGCCGGAAACCCGAAACAAATCGGAAAGTCAAATTCATCTACAATTTGCCAAAACAGCATTTCGGCCGAGGTACCCATACCCGGGTCTCCATCTTTCATCTCGCTGAGGCCCCCTACAATCAGCCCGGCCAGCCGATCGAGCTTGCGGGCCCGTTTCAGGCTGTGAAGCATGCGATCGAGGCGGTAGAGGTATTCGCCCACATCTTCCAGGAAAAGCAGGTTGCCGTCAGTCTCCGGTTCATCGGGTGAGCCCAGAAGGCTGGCGAGAATGGCCAGATTTCCGCCTATGAGCTTGCCGCGTGCCTTGCCTGGTCGGTTGAGCGGATGCGTAGGCAGCCTTAAGCTGGGTCGTTTACCGGAAAGTAATTCGAGCAAGGGGCGCACCCCACTTTCTTCGGGATTTTCAAAAGCAGCAGTCATGGGTCCGTGAATGCTCTGAAAATTGAGGCCCTGCAACCGGGCATGCAAATGGGTTATATCGCTGAAGCCCACCACCCACTTGGGATGCGATAAAAATCCTCTCAGATCGAGCCGGTCGATGATGCGCACCAACCCATAACCTCCCCGCGCCATCAACAGCATCCTGCATTCCGGGTCATCCATAGCCTGCTGCAGGTCGGCCAGCCGTTGTTCATCCGTACCACTGAACATGTGCCATTCTCCCCGGGCATGGGGCATAATTTCTACCCTATATCCGAGTCCCTGCAGATACGCTGCAGCCCGGTCAATTTTCGCGGGGGCGATGCGACCAGCCGGAGCTGTGATGATTACCTTGTCGCCCTGGCTAAGCGGAGGGGGTGCAATGCAGTCAACGGTCATGCGTAAAGTTTCTGCGAAAGTAATAAAGGAAATACGTTCCGCGAAGGTACTTACCTGCTTTTGTCCGTTTTATCCGCGGCTAACTGTAAGCGTCCGGTATTTTCAGCCGCGGATCAGCGCGGATACTTCGTAACGCGGATTTCCACAGATTTTAAAGGTTTTAAATAATAATCCGCGCTAATCCGTACTCATCCGTTTTATCCGCGGCTAACTGTAAGCGTCTGGTAACGAGGCCGCGGATTTGCGCGGATGCTCCGCAAGCGCGGATGAGCGCGGATTCTATAGATTTTAAAGTATTTCTGAAAACTCATCCGCGTAAATCCGTACTCATCCGTTTTATCCGCAGCTAACTGTAAGCGTCCGGTAACGAGGCCGCGGATTTTGCGGATGCTGCGCCCCCTTTAAACGCCAACACTACCTCCTTTGCCCGCATTTTCCCTTGCTTAGCTTTGTGCGCCTTCTCTCTTGCTCTTTTCTCCCTATGACTCTGACAAGGCCAGGCAGAAACCCACACCGGCCTCTTCTCTCACCCCTCAAAAAAATTTTTCAAAATCCTGCCCTTTTCAGGCAACGTTTTGGTATTTTTGCGTCTATATAAAGAGAGCCGTTCATTGTTTTTATTCACTTAACCAAAATCCAAAACCATGAGAAAGTTGGCATTAACCCTCGGCACCCTCATTCCCATGAAGCGCTTATTTTCCAATCATTTTCTCAGGGGGGCTTTCTTTCTGCTCACTCTGTTCTCCCTCCGGGCCCCTGCCCAGCCCTCCTATGTCAACAGGGTTTACCCTTATTTAGATTTTTTTAGACGTATAATCGTTCATGATTCAAGTTATATCGTTTCAACAAATGAAAAATTGATTAAGTTAAGCTTTGCCGGCGACACCCTTCGCACCCGGCCCATTACCTTTCCAAGACCGTTCAACCATTCCTTTAAAATCTTTAAAACCCTGGATAATTATATCCTGTTTGTTGGTAACAGTATAAATTACAATAATTATTTAGTACCATTTATTGCAAAATTTAATCTAAATTTTGACAGCCTATGGTTCAAATATTTTGATAATATAATTATCGCTCCTGATACATATTTCGCCAGTACAACCTATTCCGACACGGTCATCATAGCTTATGCGCGAACTAAAGATTCCCTACAAGTATTAACCCTTGATACCCTCGGCAACATTATCGATCACCGGGTTCACCCTAAACCTTCATCGTCAACAAGTTTGGTCTCAATTAAAGGAATTAATTCTATAGATGATGTTGCATCTGTTAATTCTAAAGAATACCTGATTGTTTGTGAAGTTCGTTGGTTAGACTGGTATCAACAAGCTTACATCTCTCCATATATATATTTAAGTAAACCTAATGGGTACCAAATAATAGATCTTTTTAGGTCTTTTCGCGAATATTCTTGCGGTATTTTTTATTATATATTTTATGATTCTATTAGTCAACACATTAAACTTTTTGAAAGATACAACGACACTGAAAATGCTCTCACTTTATTTCAGTATGACCTCAGCGGCGTTGAAATAGGTAAAAAAGGCATATATTATGACCAAGCAGAAACTACTGCTGAAGCCTGGAGGACAAGAAGGATAATTATGCTCAATGATGGAAATTTTGTAATAGGGGGAAGGTATGAATCACCTTATTATAACCCGAACACTTATGGTGCTTTTATGTTGCATTGTGGGCCCAACGGCGAGTGGCACTGGTTCAGAAAATACATGGAAGGTTCTTCCCCAGCTTCCATTTCAGGCATAGCTGAATCCCCCAACCACTTTCTGGCTATTGCAGGCCAGGCAGTAAATGCCTGGCTGATGGTAGTGGACAGCCTGGGCTGTGAGGCTCCCAACCTCTGCTGGGTAGGCCAGAAGGAAGATACCCCTTCAGCGCCCGGAGAATACCTTACCCTCTGGCCCAACCCCGCCCAGGGCGAGCTTTTCGTACATACTGCCCAGCCTCCTGCCTCCCTCGAAATTTACTCGGTGCAGGGGCAATGTATGTATGCAGTCCATGCCCCGGGCGATACCCGGCTCCACATCAACCTCAGCTCCTGGCCCGCCGGCCTTTATCTGCTAAAAGCCACCGATAAAAACGGGACGGTAACCACACGCAAATTCATCAAAACAGGTTTGCCCTGAGCAATATAGCTTCAGAGGCAGATTTTTGCAGTTGCTGCGCTACGCGCTTTTCTCAGCCGCGGATTTTCGCGGATGCTGCGCAGCGCGAATAACCACGGATTTTAAAGGTTTTAAAAAATAATCCGCGTAAATCCGTTTATATCCGTTTTATCCGCGGCTACATGTAAGCGTCCGGTATTTTTAGCCGCGGATTTTCGCGGATATTACGCCCCCTTTAAACGCCAACACTACCTCCTTTGCCCGCATTTTCCCTTGTTTAGCTTTGTGTGCCTTCTTTCTTACTCTTATCTCCCTATTACTTTGACAAGGCCAGCCAGAAACCCACACCGGCCTCTTCTCTCACCCCTCAAAAAAATTTTTCAAAATCCTGCTCTTTTCAGGCAACGTTTTAAGATTTTTGCGTCTATATATTTAGAGAGCTGTTCATTGTTTCTAATCACTTAACCAAAATCCAAAACCATGAGAA